>Ga0265297_10000645_pt1 | contig 98534 bp, 87 predicted proteins | sample Munlanlwell13791_FD_192502 | JGI IMG/M metagenome (GOLD analysis project Ga0265297, IMG submission 192502) | Leachate microbial communities from a municipal landfill in Southern Ontario, Canada - Leachate well 137-91 | ecosystem: Engineered > Solid waste > Landfill > Unclassified | place...
AAGCAAACCTAACGCTAAAACAGCACATAAAAAAAGACTAATTTTTTTCATGATAATTCCTCCATTATGATTTATGATAAAATGCCTAAAATAACTTACCTGAAGTATATAAATATATCAAATTTTTATGGATTATTTTATGCGTGTTTTTTTTGCTATTATGTTCCCACCTATTGTCCAAGCTCAAATTAATCAATCTATAAAGGAGCTACAGAAAAATCTTATAGGCTATGATCTATCTTGGGTCAAACCTAAAAATTTTCACATTACCCTCAGCTTCTTAGGAGAAATCACAACCCCTCAGCGTTCCACTATATTGCATAATATTTACCCAATATTGCATACAACATCAGCATTTACCTTGAATTTTTCTCATCTTTCTCTTTTCCCTCACCCAGGAGCTCCAATTGCAATCGCCTTAATACCATACCCAAATAGCGCCTTAACTTCTTTAGCAAATAGCATCGAACAAATAGTTCCTCATGACGCTATTAGACATGAACATAGAGAGTTTAAACCGCATGTCACACTAGTACGCATTAAACACAAAGTCTACCCGGAAAACTTATCCGAAATATTAGAACGCATATCTTTGCCCAAAATAGAATATACGGTACAAAATATCCATTTTTTAAGTAGCAAACCAACCGCCACAGGTTCCCACTATTCTTCTATAAAAACCTTCACTCTAAATGAATAAAAAATATACAATAGCTGCAGCGATTTTAGCTGGTGGCAAAGCCTCACGTTTAGGAGGAATTGCAAAAGGCGGAATTCTTATACAAGAAAATTACACGATAACAAATCATCTTCTCCGTATCTTAAAATTAGCCAACATCAACCGACAAATTATAGTAACAAGTCAAAACGAGATCTATAAACATTATAAAATACCAATCGTCTCTGACCTACGTAAAGATCACGGCCCCCTTGCTGGAATTGAGAGTGCTTTAGAGTATTATTCTAGGGATAATGAAAAACATACAAAGCCTGACGCTGTTTTATTCTTACCTTGTGATTTACCAAAACTTGAATATACAGATATCATGACGTTATATAATGCATTTATTAATGGCGATTCTGATGTGGTATTCGCAAAAACTACAGATCAAAATATACACCCGCTTTGCGGAATAATTTCATTAGCTGCTTATCCTAAGGTCAGCGCAGCGCTGGATAGTGGGGTAAAGAAAATTAGCTATATGTGGAATGAACTAAATGGAAAAAAAGTAGAATTTTATAATGTGGAAAATTTTTTAAATATCAACGACCTCGAAAGTCTTAAAAAAATTAATCTCCTGACTTGTGCCAAATTTAAAAATTGAGCATACATTGAAATCGAAAATAAATTCCGGGATCATTAAATTTGGCCAGACAGCCCTAATACAGAACCTATTAATACTAAATGGGAATTAGAATTAATATAACATAAGTTGAGTTTTAATCTATCTTTAGACCGCGCTCTACAGATAGGAAGAGTATTGTTCAAAATCTTTTAAACAATTGAAAATATTTTCTGGGGATAAAGAAGTATGAGCTGCTTTATTATAATTCGCGGGTCTCTTGGAAGTGGTAAAACAACGATCTCCAAAAAACTAGCTAGTATTCTCAATGCGGTGCGCATTGGAATGGATGATATATTGGAAGAACATAACCTAGATAGCATGATTCAAGGTGCATCGAATATTCCAGTTAAAAATTTTATAAAAGCAAATGAAATTATTTTACCAAGCGTCAAAGAGTACTTATCTCAGGGTAAAATTGTAATTTTTGATGGCTGTTTTTATTATAAAGAAAGTATTGAAAACTTAATTGAAAATTTGCCTTTCTCTCATTATGTTTTTACTCTTAAAGCACCTCTGCAAGTATGTATTGAAAGAGATAGGCAGCGCTCAAAAAGCTACGGTATAGATGCGGCGCGAATAGTTTATTTTCTGGTGTCTAAATTTGATTACGGTATGCCTATTGACGTTGTTAAGAGTTGCAATGAAAATATAAAAGATATTCTTACACATTTGGATCTTAACAACATTTAGCTCAGCAAAAAAACTTATACCTCAACACTTCCTCAAGCGACTTTTCCAACGTAAGCAGCATAGCACTATAATCATTAGTAGTCCGATATAAAAAATCTTTAGGTAAGTATTTTGATAAAGGATAGCCGAAGCGTGCTGACTGGGCGAAGCGGTAAACTTTGCTACCCACGCTGCCAGATAATTACTAATTGAACCAGTAAAAAGGTAATAGATGGCAGTTAACGTTCCTAAAGCTTTAACTGGCGCAACTTCACTAATGGCAGTAACTATCACAGGATCGATGAAAATTTCTGCAGCACTGATTAAAGTTAAACCAATAATCGCCCAAATCATCGAAATTTTTAATCCTTGCGCTGATGAAGCTCCCGCCGAAAACAACCAAAAGCCAACTGTTAAAAGCGCCGTCCCAAAAATAACTTGTGTGATGCTGCTAATCGTAATGTTGATTTTCGCAAGTTTCTTTAAGCAATAAGCAACCAATAAGCCAAAAATAACGATTCCACTAGGGTTAATCGTTTGAAACATAGGTGTTGGAATTAAATATTGAAACGTTAAATTACCAAAATGGAAATATAAGTTTCGATCGACAAAGCGTTCAATAAATAAACTTATAGAACTTACTCCTTGTTGACCAAATACCCAAAATAAAACACCAAATAAAGTTAAAATAAACGCTAAAGTTTAGCCATCTCGCTGAGCTTGATTGTTGATGTTTTTGCTCTCTAAATAAATTTTTCCGATAATAAAAACAGAGACCAGAGTGGTTGCGATTAGCACATAACCGCCCCAAAGTTTTATGACGATGAAGACAGTAGCGCCTAGCATACCGAAAACTAGCGCGAGATAACTTAAAATTAGTTTTATTTTGAATTTATTCTTTTCGTTAAAAAAAGAGAGTCGGGGATTACCGATTCCAGCAAGATATTTACGAAATTTTAAGAGAAGTAGTAAACCACAGAGCATTCCTGCCCCCGCAGCGGCAAATCCGTAATCCCAACCATATTTAGCTGCCGCGTAGCCACAGACAAGTGGCGCAACTGCCGCGCCAACGTTACCGCCCAAATAATATATTATAAAAGCGCTTTTTCGTTCAGTTGGGTTTTTGTAATATTCCGTAATTAAACAAATGGCACTCGATTTAAAAAAACCCATTCCACAAATGAGGAAACTTAAGCCTAGATATAAGCTTGAGAGCGTTGTACACGCTAGCGTAAAATGTCCACACATAATTAATATTGCACCCAAAATCATACTGATGCGATTTCCTAAATAATGATCAGCAAGCCAGCCGCCAATGATAGGAGTTAAATAAACTAACGAAGTATAAGTACCAAAAAGAGAATAAGAATATTGATCAGAAAAGTGGAGAGCTTGAGTAAGATATAAAATTAAAAGTGAACACATTCCATAGTAACTAAAGAATTCCCAGATTACAGTTGAAATTACAACATAAGGACCGCGCTTTAGATTAATTGGATTGACAGTAGCAGTAGTCATAACATTTTCCTCGCATTAAAAAAAGTGATGATAAGAAGTTTAAGGATAAGAAAGCTATCAAGCTGCGGCGTTTAGGATGATGTAGTCTGGTTTTCATGGTTATCTCCGATTTAAAATTTAAAGTTAAAAAAAAAGCTCTTGGAAAACTTTTTGTCTTCCAAGAGCTTTTTGTTTACTACTCGGAAGGCTAAAAGTAGCCTCCCAAGCGTAGAAAGCTACCTTGAGTTGGTACGGCGATGTTTACAGTTTAGTATATTTAACTTGTTCATATTTTTTATCCTAACTGATGTTTAGTTATTCGGCAAGAATATTTGTTTTCACTCACATTATAGCGAAAAATGAGGCGTGCTAAGTTAAGAAGCGCTTAACTTAATGTAACATTAAATAAAAATACAAGCTACTGCCCAGCAATGACCATGTTCTCGAGCAAAACTGAACCCGTATAGATATTACCGCGCCAATCTATATCATTTCCAATAGCGACAATACCTTTTAACATATCGTGTAAATTCGCCGCTACAGTAATATTACAAACTGGTCGCTGAATCTCACCATTTTCCACCCAAAAGCCAAATGCAGCGCGAGAATAGTCTCCAGTAACAATATTGGCTCCAGACCCTAAAAGCTCAGTAATGTATAAGCCTTTACCCATCATCTTAAGCATTTTATTTAAATCGTTATCACTGGTACGTACAAAAACATTACTCACCCCACCAGCATTTCCAGTAGTTGGCATATTCAGCCTACGACCAGTATAGCTATCCAAAACATAACCACGCAAAATACCAGAATCTACCAAGATGCGTCGCTGTTTTTTTACTCCTTCATTATCAAACGGAACACTTGAGAGACGTCGTAGTTCATGAGGTCTTTCTTCAAGAAACACATGTGCAGAAAAAACTTGTTTATTTAGATAATCTGCTAAAAAAGTTGCTCCACGATATAATTTATAGCCATTAATAGCACTCAAAAAAGCCCCAAATAAACCTTGGGCAACTTCAGCAGAAAAAAGTACAGGACAATTACATGTTGGCATTCTAGAAGCGCCAAGACGTCTTACAGTACGTTCTACGGCGCTTTTCACCAACACAGATGGCTCCAATAACTTATTTGGTTCGCACGAAACAGTATAATCTCCATCTCTCTGCATGCCATCGCCATGTCCTACTATCAAAGAACAACTGACGGTATAACTAGTCAAAGGATAAGAGCCAATAAAGCCCAAACTGTTACCATAGAGGTGAAAGCCTTCCGCAACAGCAATAGTGGTTCCTTCAGAATTAGTAATGCGCGGATCTAACGTAAAAGCTAAATCTTCATATTCCCCAGCTAATTTCACACCGTCCTGAACACTAATATCCCATGGGTGGTATAAATCTAAATCTGGATAATCGTAAGCGAGCATATTGGGATCAGCTAAACCATGATATGGATCTTCACTAGCGTAAGAAGCATTTTGATACGCATGATCTACCGTGAGTTTAATCGCGGAGTCACTTAAATCATTAGTGTTTGCTGTAGCCTTTTTCTTACCAAGAAATACAGTAACAGCTAATTCCCTTCCCTGCTGGTGCTCCACCGTTTCCACTTCATTACGACGCACACGCACTGTAAATCCTTGCCCTGCACTTATTGCAACTTCCGCTTCCGTTGCACCTTGTTTTTTTGCTAACTCTAATGCGCGCTCAGCTGCCGCATGCATTTTGTCAGCATAAAAAAAATTTTTATGTTGATTTTGTCTCATGCTTTACGTTTATGGACTTTAGTTTTCGCTTTTTTATCGATAGCTTTAGCTGGCAGAGGTTTCGGTTTTCTTTCTAAAGCGATATCTAACACTTGATCTATCCAGCGTACTGGACGCACATCTAATTTACTTAAGACCTCTTTCGGTATTTCTTTTAAATCCTTGCGGTTTTCTTCAGGAATAAGAACAATTTTAATATCACCTCGTGTTGCTGCTAATAACTTTTCCTTCAAACCACCAATAGGCAGAATCTCACCTCGTAAAGTTATCTCACCTGTCATAGCAACATCAGCCCGCACAGGAATCATAGTTAATGCTGACACTAACGCCGTACAAACACTAATGCCTGCACTTGGTCCATCTTTGGGAGTTGCACCCTCTGGAGCATGGACATGTACATCATTTTTTTCATAAAAATTTTCTTTTATACCTAACTGGATAGCTCGACTACGAACCACTGTTAAAGCGGCTTGCATAGACTCCTGCATAACCTCACCCAACTGACCTGTATAAGCATTTTTACCAGTTCCAGGAACAACGGCAACTTCGATGGAAAGCAGCTCTCCTCCAGATTCTGTCCACGCCAATCCAGTAACTTCTCCGATTCGATTACATTTATCCAAATTGCCGAAATGATAAATTCTCACCCCCAAATATTTCTCCAAATTACGTGGGGCAATTATCTCTCGCTTCTTCAGTTCTTTCAGCACCACACCTTTTAAAACTTTCCGACAAATTTTAGCAATAGCTCTTTCTAGATTTCTCACACCAGCCTCCCTGGTGTAATCACGTATAATCCCTCGCAAGGCTTCGTCCGTAAAAGAAATTTCGGCTTTTTTTAATCCGGTTTCTCTTATTTGTTTCGGAATTAAATAGCGCGTAGCGATGTGTAATTTTTCTTCTTCTGTGTAACCAGGCAAACGAATCACTTCCATGCGATCCAAAAGTGGAGGTGGAATATCCAAAGAATTTGCTGTCGTAATAAACATCACATCCGAAAGATCGTAGTCAACTTCTAAATAATGATCATTAAACGCATTATTTTGTTCTGGGTCTAAAACTTCCAACAAAGCAGCCGCTGGATCGCCGCGAAAATCCATGGCCATTTTATCCACTTCATCGAGCATAAATAAAGGATTCCTAACTTTTCCTTTGGCCATTTTTTGCAGAATTTTGCCAGGCATCGATCCAATATAAGTTCGTCTATGCCCACGAATTTCTGCTTCATCACGCACTCCACCCAGTGCAACACGCAAAAATTTACGTCCTGTTGCTCTAGCAATTGATTGTCCGAGAGAGGTTTTACCAACACCAGGCGGACCAACTAAGCACAAAATTGGACCTTTAACTTTCTCTGCACGGTGCTCAACAGCCAGATACTCAATAATTCTCTCTTTTACTTTTTCCAGTCCGTAATGATCTTCTTCTAAAATTTTACTAGCTTTGTTTAAGTCCTTATTTACCGAACTTTTTTCTTTCCAAGGCAAATCTAGTAACCACTCCAAATAACTGCGCGACACCGTTGCCTCTGCCGACATTGGTGGCATCATCTTAAGCTTACTAAGTTCTGTTAAAGCTTTATCTTTCGCTTCCTTACTTAAACCAACCTTCTCGATACGAACTTTTATTTTTTCTAACTCGCCAAAAACCTGACCACGTTCATCTAGTTCGCCAAGCTCCTTTTGGATAGCTTTCAATTTTTCATGCAAATAAAATTCGCGCTGATTTTTATCGACCTGTTTTTTAACACGTTCTTTAAGACGGTTTTCAACTTCCAACATTTCGATTTCAAATTGCAAAAACCCTAAAATCAACTCTAAACGCTGTTTAATGTTGCTCGCTTCTAAAATTTGCTGCTTTTCCCCAACTTTAAGTGGCATGTGCGCTGCAACATGATCAGCCAATCTACCGGGATCATCAATATTCGCTAATGCTGCAACGATTTCTGGAGGAATTTTTGGATTTAGGCGCACGTAAATCTCAAATTGGCTAAAGACAGCTCGCACTAAAACATCAAACTCTTGCGTCTGCAAAGTGCTGTCAGCAATAACAACAATTTCCGCCCATAAAATGCCGTCTTCTTCAAAATAACGCACAGCTTTGCCACGCTTTACTCCCTCAGTCAAAACTTTCACTGTATTATCGGGAAGACGTAAAACTTGCAATGTGTTTGCTATAGTGCCAACACTATAAATTTCTTTTATAGAAGGATCGTCTGTGCGGGGATCTTTTTGCGTTACTAACAGAACTTGGCGTCCACTTTTCGCAGCAGCATCAACGGCTTTCACCGATTTTTCGCGTCCAACATAAAGTGGAATTACCATATTAGGATAAATTACCACATCTCGAAGCGGCAAAACCGGCATCACATTAACTTGTGTTTTTTTGTTTTCTTCTTGCATACAAAATAATTTCTATTTTTTAGCTGTATAAATTAATTGGGGCTTGGATTTTCCAGTAATAACAGAATCCTTGATAACGACTTTTTCTAATCCTGGTGTGGAAGGTAGCGAATACATTAAATCTAGCAAGACTCTCTCTAAAATAGAGCGCAGACCACGCGCACCAGATTTACGCTTTACCGCTTGCTCAGCTACCTTTAGCAATGCATCTTCTGTAAATTCCAGTTTAACTCCTTCTAAATTAAAAAGCTTACAATATTGCTTTACTAAAGAATTTTTCGGTTCACGTAAAACTCGTATTAAAGATTGCTCGTCTAACTCATCTAAGATAGCGATGACCGGTAAGCGCCCCACAAATTCTGGAATCAAACCAAATTTAATTAAATCTTCCGATTCAACTTGACGCAAAGTTTCGCCAATAGCTTTTTTGCTATCTTTACTGTGCAAAGTTGCAGCAAAACCAATATTGGTCTTTTCTGTGCGTTGTTTAATTACTCTATCCAAATCCGCAAATGCACCGCCACAAATAAATAAAATATTACGCGTATTAACCGAAATATATTCTTGTTGTGGATGTTTTCTACCACCTTTTGGAGGAATATTCGCAATCGTCCCTTCTATAATTTTCAACAGAGCTTGCTGGACACCTTCTCCGGAAACATCTCGTGTAATGGATGGATTTTCACTCTTACGCGAAATCTTGTCGATTTCATCGATGTAAATAATACCAGTCTCTGCACGAGCTACATCGTAGTTACAACTCTGTAAAAGTTTCAAAATAATATTTTCAACGTCCTCACCAACATAACCAGCCTCAGTCAAAGTTGTTGCATCTGCCATAGCAAATGGCACGTTGAGCATGCGCGCCAAAGTCTCAGCCAGCAGAGTCTTGCCGCTACCAGTGGGGCCTATTAGCAAAATATTACTTTTACCAAGCTCAACTTCTTATCTACTGAATCGCCCTTAACTAACCGCTGATAGTGATTGTATACAGCAACACTCAGAACTTTTTTTGCCCACTCTTGTCCAATCACGTATTCATCCAAACGAGCATGGATTTCTTTTGGTTTTGGCACAATAAGCGGAGAAGGCGGTGGAGACGGAGTGTTTTCTTGCAAAATATTATGACAAAGTTTAACACACTCGTCACAAATAAAAACTTCCGGACCGGCTATCAGCCGCTTCACCTCGTGCCTTTTTTTACCACAAAAAGAACAGTACAGATTTTTTTCGTTTTGCATAATTTACTTAGAAAATGAGATTGTAACTTAAATTTATAACACTTTGATTTATAAGGAAAAGATATAGACATGTTTTTCCTAGAATAAAGCTATGTTTACGCCCTAACCACGGCGTTTTTCCAAAACAGCGTCGATGATTCCGTAATTTATCGCCTCTTCTGGATTCATAAAGAAATCACGATCTACATCTTTTTTAATTTTTTGTAAAGTTTGACCGGTATGTTCAGCCAAAATAGTGTTTAACTTATGACCTATACGCAACGTTTCTTTAGCATGAATTTCAATATCACTACCCTGCCCTTGATAGCCACCTAAAACCTGATGAATCATAACCGTAGCATTAGGCAAACAATAGCGCTTACCATGTTCTCCCGATGCCAGTAAAAGAGCTGCAGCACTGGCTGCTTGGCCAAGACATAAAGTGCTGACCTGCGGTTTGATAAATTGCATAGTATCATAAATAGCTAAGCCAGCTGAAACCAAGCCGCCAGGAGAATTTATGTACATAGAAATATCTTTATCAGGGTCTTCGGATTCCAAAAATAACAGCTGCGCAATGACCATATTAGCCATATTTGTATCGATTTCACCAATCAGAAAAATAATTCTTTCCTTGAGTAGGCGTGAATAAATGTCATAAGCTCGCTCCCCACGCCCAGACTGTTCTATTACCATAGGAACAAGATTTTGGTTACGCATAGTATTCTCCTTTATTGATTAGCACGCCCCAAGCGCACTGCTTCCTTATAAGACACTTTCTTTTCTTTCACAACAATGTGAGTCAATACAACTTGCATAGTTTTTTCTTCTAAAACTTCTGCTCTAATATGGCGCTGTTCTTCTGGGGTTTTGTTATACCAAGCGATAGCTTTACTCGGATCTTCATAGCTACTAGCCAACTCGGCAATCTTTTGCTGCACATCCTTATCTTCCGCTTTTATATCGTACTGTTCAACCAGTTTTCCTAAAAGCAGACTGGATGCAACATTATAGCGAGCGGCCTTATCAACTTCCGCATCAGATAATTTGGGTAGTTCAAATTTCGCATCTTTTCCACCAAAATACTTGCTATATTCTTTGTTACGTTCCTCCATTCTTTTTAAAACACGCTGTTTTTCTGCATCCAAGAATACATTTGGCAGATCAATAGGATTTTTCTCGACCAATTGTTTTACCAAAACATCATAAAATTTACGACGCAAAGAAGTGTCCACTTCGCGTTGAATATTTTTACGAATATCAGCACGTAATTTCTCTACTCCACCTTCTTTAACTCCCAATTTTTCCGCTAATTTATCATCTACCGGCGGCAATTCTGGTCGCAACACTTTTTTCACTGTGACATGAAATTGAACATTTTTATTAGCCAAATCTTTTTCGGAATAATCTGCTGGATATGCCACAGGATAATCCAATTCCGCACCAACTGTTGCTCCATATAGAGGTTTAGCAAAATCAGCATAATAATGCTCTGAACCAAGCAAAACTTCGTGATCTTTTTCCGTGCCTTCTGGAAAAGGCTTACCATCTACGGTCGCGACGCTATCAATCAAAACGCGATCGCTTTTTTGCGCAGCTTCCTTTGTCTCATGCCATGTTGCGAATTGATTACGCACAATTTCTAACATTTCGTCTACATCTTGCTCGGCAACTTCTGCAACAGTACGTTCTATCTCAATTTGGGATAAATTAATATCTGGAATTTCTGGATAAATCTCAAACTTGACTATACAAGTTAAAGGCTCATTACCTTTGAACTCTGAAAGGCTGACTATGGTCATTTGACCAATCGGGCTAAGATTCTCTTGCTTCAAAGCCTCTTGCAAATTAGTGTTAATTGTCTTTTCAGTCACTTCCCCCAAAATCGCAGGATAAAAACGTTTTCTTAGAACATCCTTAGGAACTTTTCCAGCACGAAACCCGTCAATCTTCGCCGTTTTCGCCACCTCGTTTAAACGCGTTTCCGCTGACTGATTAATCGACTCAGATGGTATCAAAACCGTCATCTGTCGTTCTACATTACTTAACTTTTCAACTGTAACTTGCATGTTTTTCCCCATATCAAAATAAAAATTGGTGCGAGAGGAGAGACTCGAACTCTCACAGGTTTCCCCACTGGAACCTAAATCCAGCGCGTCTACCAGTTTCGCCACTCTCGCATAAACTTAGCGGTTTTTCTAAAATAAAAAATCCGTAAAAAATAACTCCGTACCAAAGAAAATCACCAATTAATTCGTTACGTAAAAATGGTAATGCAGCGTAATAAGCAGCCGTTAAACCGCCTAAAGTTACAGGATACATTAGACCTTCGCACCAAACACCAAAATTGGTCCAAAACCAATAAAATAAAGATGCTGATGTAACACAAGCTAAAGCTCCTAATAACCCCTTGCGATTTAAATGGAAACAATTTCCAATTAATAAAACAATTAAACAACCGCTATAAGTAAACCAAGACCAAGAACTAAAAATCGCATGGCCTTGTATATAGGCTAAACCTGCATCTGAAAAAGCTAAAGCACCCATTGTGCAGCACATCGCCAAACGACGAGGCAATTTAGTACTAACAAATAAGCACAAGCCAATCAGCGGTGTAACATTTGGCACATGGGGCAATAACCGTCCAATAACACACAACAAAACCCAAGTTATCAGAAACATAACTTGTTTATTATTTTTTTTACTGCATTTCAATGTCAATTTACCCGCATTCCAATACTGGTGGGCCGTGTCGGGGTCGAACCGACGACCCGCTGATTAAGAGTCAGCTGCTCTGCCAACTGAGCTAACGGCCCTAAATTTTTTCGTATTAATGGGGTGAGCGATGGGGCTCGAACCCACGACAACTGGAATCACAATCCAGGACTCTACCAACTGAGCTACGCTCACCGTCTTATTATTAAACCATGCAAAGTATCACATTTGGCCTAGCAAATGCAATACCTCTAACAATAATGGCGTGCCCGACAGGAGTTGAACCTGTGACCCTCGGCTTAGAAGGCCGATGCTCTATCCAACTGAGCTACGGGCACGTCCTGTCCAACGTAGGAACGTATATTACCAAAAATGCCCAAATTATCCAGCGCTACTGCAATACTCCACCAAAAAAGATCAAAACCCAACTTAAAAATACAACTCGTTGATTTTGAAAGAAATATTATAGACATGTTTTCCCAAATTTCCCCCTCTCTCTACTTGGCTCTTGACTTATAACCTAAAAACCTTTACAGAAAGCAGTATATTCTTGCTGTTACAAACCAAAATTAGGAGAAATCAAATGCCGATTAGTAACGAAACCAAAGAAACCATCATTAACTGGCTCAACCAAAAGTGTGGCGTAATCAGATGCTTTTGCTGCGGACACCAAAAAGCTTGGAACCTAGAAGGCGCCGCCATGACAATAAATTTAGATCTAGATAGTTTTCGTATTCATTACGCTGACGGCATTCCACAAATCACTATTTGTTGCCCAAACTGTGGTTATATTATGAACTTCAATCCGTTGGTTATGGGCATTAAACCAACCAATGTTGACGAACATAACATCTCCTAAAATTATTTAGATGGATACAATCCAACACATCAAAGATCTTCTTAAAAAAGAAAATGCTGTGTTAGTAACACATTTTTACACCGATGCAGCTATTCAAGAATTGACAGAAGCAACTGGTGGATGTGTTGGCGATTCTCTAGAAATGGCGCGTTTTGGAGCCCAAAATCCTGCGAAAACTCTCGTTGTTTGTGGTGTACGTTTCATGGGCGAAACAGCTAAAATTTTAAGCCCAGAAAAACGTGTGTTAATGCCAACTTTAGCGGCTGATTGTTCTTTAGATTTAAGTTGCCCTATTGATGAATTTAAAGCTTTTTGCGATAAACATCCAGATCGAACTGTCGTCGTTTATGTTAACAGTTCAGCGGCAGTAAAAGCGCTTGCGGATTGGACAGTAACTTCTAGTTCGGCTCTCAAAATCATTAATCATTTAGTCGAACAAGGTAAAAAAATACTTTGGGCACCAGATCGCTATCTCGGCGATTACATTCAGAAACAAACAGGCGCCGACATGCTTTTATGGCATGGTTCTTGTGTTGTTCACGAAAAATTCAAAGCCGACGGAATTAAACAGCTAAAAAAATCATACCCTGAAGCTGTCATTTTGGTACATCCTGAATCACCAGCTAATGTCATTGCTCTTGCCGATTTTGTTGGCTCTACTTCGCAAATTTTAGCTGCAGCAAAAAAGTTCCCTCAAAAAACCTTCATAATAGCTACCGATACCGGCATATTCTATAAACTAAAGCAACAGAACCCAGATAAAACCTTCCTATCCGCCCCAACTGGGGGCATAAGCGCTACTTGCCAGAGCTGCGCACATTGTGAATGGATGGCTATGAATACTTTAGAGAGAATCGAAAGTGTTTTGGAAAAAGGCGATCAAGAAATTAAGCTCGATCCAGCAATTATCAAACGTGCTGCGATTCCTCTACAAAGAATGTTGGATTTTACTCAATCTTTCTCAGAATAAACGTCTATAATCCTCTCTGGATGCGTATACATATTAGCCCGCAGATCACGCACAAAACCACATAGAGTCATTCCATTCTCTTCTGCAATTTGTAAAACCAAGGAAGTTGGAGCCGAGGCTGCAAGAATAATTTGCAAACCGGCGCGTAAAGATTTAGTTAACATTTCAAAACTAATACGGCTAGACAAGGCTACACCACAATTACTCATGTCTATACCAGATAGCAAACATTTACCGATAGCTTTATCTAAAGCATTGTGTCGCCCAATGTCTTCAGCAAACACAAGCATTCCTCTCGGGTCAAAAATACCAGCAGCATGCGTTCCGCCGGTAAGAGGAAAAATCGTTTGCCTAGCCTGAAGCTCTTTATTCATCTGAAATAAAAAATTACTATCGATTTTTAGATTTTGTTTTAAACATCTCTTGTGTTCAAAATTAAAACCATCTGGAATACCACGAGAACTAGTAACTACGCCACTCACAACACCTTGTGGTAAGATATTTTTTTTTAATTGAACTACTAGTGATATATTATCTTTTTCCTGGCTTAAATTAATAGCCAAAACATCGTATAAACTATCAATCACGTTCAAAGAATAAAGCGCGCCTACAATGAGTTCTTTAAGATCATTTGGGGTAGCTAGAAAAAACATTTTTTTGACTCTAGAATCTGGCGTGATAATATCTACGTTGAACAGCTTTTCAACAGCAACATCGTCTTCCTGCGTGTGCACAAGCAACCCTGTGGGTGTTGCCGCAATCCTATTTATAAGCGTCTTTTCTATCATTGACATAGATAAACCCTTTTGTCTAAGCAAGAAATGCGCTATATTTATACCTAAATACACGTATTCTCAATTTTTTATATACAGAGGATTCATTATGACTAAAAAATATCTAAAAACAATCACAACTGTTGCCCCTATGCTATTATTGGGCTTCTGCCTCTCCGGTTGTATTCGCCCATATAAAGTAGATGTACAACAAGGTAATGTTTTGGACAAGCAAGCTTTAATGCAATTACAGATTGGCATGAGCAAAAATCAAGTGCAAGATTTGCTTGGAACGCCTGTTCTGACAGATGTAGTGAACAGTAATCAATGGGTTTATGTTTATACCAATCAAATTAACGGCGGCCTAATCACAAAGCAACACGTAGAGTTATTTTTCCGTAAAGACAAACTTTTCGAAATCAAAGCAAATTCCCGCTAGCAGTTTATGGCGCAAGCAAAAAAAAATGAGAATAAGCCTATAATCGTGGAGAATAGACGCGCCCGCCATGACTATACTATAGAAGAGCGCCTTGAAGCTGGTTTAATGCTAGAAGGATGGGAAGTCAAGAGCCTTCGCGCTGGAAAAGGACAGCTCACGGAAGGGTATGTGATTATTAGAGATAATGCCGCCTGGTTAATTGGAGCGAATATATCTCCCCTCCTATCCGTTTCCACACACTTACTACCAGATCCTCAACGCACGCGTAAACTCTTATTACATAGACAAGAATTAGATAGGTTGATAGGAGCTGTACAGCGCAAAGGTTACACGCTTGTTCCACTGAATTTGCATTGGAAAAAAGGAAACGTTAAATTAGAAATTGCTCTTGCAAAAGGAAAAAAACTACATGATAAACGCGCCACTGAAAAAGAGCGTGACTGGCAAAAACAAAAACAAAACTTAAACAAAAGTTATTCTCGTTAGTTTCTTAGGATGTTTTCCCCCCTTCTATTTCCTTATTTTTTTTAAGAGCCTGTCGACGTTTTTTAGCGACGTTTATCCCTACTTTGTCGAAAATTGTCTCCGGATATTTGCATAACATCCTAAGTACATATGGATCTTCTCGCCAAAAGCTAAGAAAGAGTTTATAGGCGCGATTAATATGAGAACACAAAATTGTCTGCGCTTTCGGAAACAGCGTATCGAGAGCACTTGACATAATGGGGTCTCTCTGCAAAAAATCCGTCAAATGTAGAATAATACGCAACAAAATTCGTTCTTTATTATTATTTACTCTCTTTAAATCTTGCCGCTGATGCCACCACTTTGTCGTTTGTAGGCGAGAATATCTTTCTAAACATTGTGATTCTTTGTCTGTTTCGATCATAGCATTTATGTAATAAATTAATGCATACTTCATACGCACTTCTGCGCTAATAACAACATCCTTAAATCTAGCGTCTCTCTGTCTCCACAAGTTATAAGTCTTTCCACATTTTGCAAACAACTCCCCTAGATAAAAATAACACAAAGCTTTGCGATCTTCTGCTGCCGATAAACGCCCTAACTGCTTAAGATGCTCCTTGAACAAAGTAACATATGCTGAAAATTGGTCAACGCGGGAGGAAGCCTCTACGATACTTACGGTAAGAAAAAGTGCTTCTTGTGAAATAAAATCCTCGACCCCTTGACTAGATAAAGACGTATCTAGAACATTCCCACTATTCGATGGAAAAGCTGTCTGCATATTAAAAATCCTCCTCTATTCCCAGTCTCAGTTGTAAGACTAATCATTTTATTCATATTGATCAATAATTTATTGAAAAAAATGTCATATAATGCGATAATTAGAGGTTATAAAAACTACTTATTTATTGCGATTTATTTGGCAATTACTGCTTCTTTATGTTTCTTGTCGTCAGATTTTGAGAATTCTTAGTAAGCAGATATTCTACGTAGTATTTTTGTATTGGAATACATTATGAAATTAACTGTTAAACGTGAAGACCTTTTGAGGCCGATACAGCTTGTTGTTGGTGTTGTAGAGCGACGCCAAACTATGCCTATTTTGGCAAATATTCTATTGAGTGTAAAAGATAATCAACTATCTACTTTAGCCACTGATTTAGAGGTTGAACTCTCAAGCACTATTGAGTTAAATGGTGCTGTAAAACAATCAGGAACAATTACTGTATCTGGACGCAAAATTGCCGATATTTGCCGCTCTCTCCCTGCGGGATGCAATATAGAGTTAGAAGAAAATAATAAAATCTTAACTTTACACACTACAAACAGTCACTTTAATTTGTCAACGTTACCCGCTGACGACTTCCCTCATACTCAAAATCAAATAGAACAAGCTAGCTTTTCCTTGCCAGAAAAAACTTTAAGATCAGTAGTACAAAGAACCCATTTCGCAATTGCGGAAAACAATCCACATTATTATTTAAATGGTCTAGCGTTAGAAATTAAAGATAATACAGTACATGCGATTGCTTCTGATGCGCATCGCCTATCTTCCTACACTATCGATCAATGTAGTACAACAAATGATGGAGCTACACTACGAATCATTGTACCCAAAAAAGCTATTGTAGAATTAATGCGGTTGCTTTCGAATACAGAAGATCTTGTAAAAATTGGCATTACTAAAAATTACATCCGCTTCCAAACTACAAGCTTTACGTTAACCTCCAAGTTAATAGATAGCAAATATCCAAATTACAGTAAACTTATTCCGAGAGGCGGAGATAAAAAAATTATTCTAGATAGAGAAACTTTTAAAAATGCTCTAGTACGTGTTGGTATTTTATCCAACGAAATACTGCGTAGTATGCAACTAGAGTTGTTACCAAATACTCTTCGTATGATATCGCATAACACAGAGCAAGAACAGGCCCAGGAAACTCTACCCATTGAATACGGCGGCGAACACTTAGAAGTTGGCTTTAATATTGCATATTTATTGGATGTTTTGGCAACTATGAGTACAGAACAACTAGCGATTACACTCAAAGATAATTTAACAGGCGCAATTTTAGAAGAAGTAAATGGAGAAGAGAATTGTCTATATGTGATTATGCCGTTTCAAATTTAATTAAATTTTAATTTTTGCAAGTCAATGGGTTTAAAAACATTTTCGATAGATGGCTTTAGGAATTTTATTGATGTAGCAATCAATTGTAACGATCACTTTAATCTTTTATTCGGCGCTAACGGCGCTGGAAAAACTAATATTTTAGAAGCTATTTATTATCTAGGAATGGGGAAATCGTTCCGCTGTCATTTGTTACAGCATTTAGTGAATCACTCAAGGAATGACTTCACACTTTATGGACAGGTCGACGACGTTGTTTTGGGAGAAATAGCAACCATCGGAGTAGGTCGAGCATTATCAGAAACAGGTCAGTTACATTTAAATAGCAAAAAAATTGTCTCTTTTACTGAAGTAACAAAATTATTGCCAATGGTTATTTTGAATCAAGATAGTTATCAGTTAATTACTGAGGGACCAAAATATAGAAGGCAATTACTGGACTGGGGTTCGTTCCACGTGGAACGGGTACCTTTTTCACTTTGGAAAAATTACAGTAGAGCTCTACAGCAACGCAATCTTGCTCTAAAGCAAAAATTACCGAAGGAAGAAATCAGTTTTTGGGGAAAAGAGATTGCAGACTTAGGAACCGCTTTAGATTATGCGAGACAAGCATATTTTGAAAAACTAAAGCAATTAGTTATACGAACTTTAGGAGATTTTTTCCCAAAATATGAAATAGACTTAAAATATTATCCCGGGTGGGATAAAAATTATCAATTATCGGATTTATTAGAACAAAATATACATCATGATTTACGCCTTGGGTTTACTACACTGGGATCACATAGAGCTGACCTATCTTTTACAATTGGAGCTACACCCTTGCAACACGTCCTGTCAAGAGGGGAACAAAAGCTCTTTCTTATAGCGGTGTATTTAACACAAATAAATTTACTGAAAGAATATATAAAATTACGTCCGCTTTTCCTAATTGATGATTTAATGGCGGAGTTGGACCAACAAATGCAGCAAACAGCTTTACGCGCTTTAGAAAATAGCCATGCGCAATTTTTTATTGCGGGGGTGGAGTTAGAAACATTGAAAAAGAGAGAAACAATTAATTCAATTAGTCTGTTCCACGTGGAACTAGGTAAAATTAACAATATTTCAAAAAATTAAAGTGAGCATATGACAATACGAACACCAGAAACTTACGATGCTTCAAGTATTAAAGTTCTAAAAGGCCTGGACGCTGTAAGAAAACGCCCAGGGATGTACATTGGTGATACAGAAGACGGCACCGGACTTCATCATATGGTTTTTGAAGTTATGGATAATGCCGTTGACGAAGCGTTAGCTGGGCATTGCACAAAAATTGATGTTATCATACATGCAGATGGATTTATTACAGTCAAAGACAATGGACGTGGCATTCCTGTCGATATTCATCAAGAAGAAAATCGTTCGGCAGCAGAAGTAATAATGACAATATTACACGCTGGTGGTAAATTTGATGACAATTCGTACAAAGTATCTGGTGGATTGCATGGGGTAGGAGTTTCAGTAGTCAATGCGTTATCAGAAGAGTTGCAGTTATATATCCATAGAAATGGTAAATTACATAAACAAATATACCATCTTGGAGATCCGGATGCTCCTCTAAAAGAAATAGGCCTAAGTAATGAAACCGGAACAGAAATAAAATTCAAACCAAGTTTAGTAATATTTAAAAATATTGAATTTAATTACGATGTTTTAGCTAAACGTTTCCGAGAATTGGCTTTTCTTAACTCTGGCCTAATAATTCATTTAGTTGATGAACGCAGTGATAAGGAGGAAACCTTCTGTTATGAAGGAGGTATACAAGCCTTCGTTGAACTCCTAAATACCAATAAAACAGTAATAAATAGCAAAATTATACACTGTAAAGGGGAAAAACAAGGAGTAAACATTGAGATAGCACTACAATGGAACGACGGGTTTCAGGAAACTATTTTTTGTTACACAAATAATATTCCGCAACGGGATGGAGGAACACATTTAGCAGGACTTCGTGGAGCCCTAACTAGAACATTAAATAATTACATAGAAGAAGGGGGGCTGAGTAAAAAAGATAAAATGACAACAACTGGTGACGATGCACGAGAAGGGTTAACGGCTATCTTAGCAATAAAGGTCCACGATCCAAAATTCTCTTCTCAAACTAAAGATAAGCTGGTTTCATCAGAGGTAAAAGCAGCTGTAGAATCGTTCGTGGGAGAAAAAATTCAAGAATTTTTATTAGAACAGCCACTACAAGCTAAAGCTATTGCCGGTAAGATAGTTGATGCAGCACGAGCTAGGGAGGCGGCACGTAAAGCACGAGAAATGACGCGTAGGAAGAGCGTACTTGACTTGGGTGGACTCCCGGGGAAGTTAGCAGATTGTCAAGAAAAAGATCCAGCTTTATGTGAAATATTTATTGTAGAAGGAGATTCGGCAGGAGGATCTGCTAAGCAGGCTCGTAATCGTAAAAATCAAGCTATTCTACCTTTACGTGGTAAAATTTTAAATGTTGAAAAAGCACGTTTCGATCACATGTTAGCATCTGATACAATAGGAACTTTGATTACTTCCCTTGGTTGTGGAATAGGTCGAGAAGAATACAATCCAGATAAAATTCGCTATCATCATATTATAATCATGACGGATGCTGATGTAGACGGCTCACATATTCGTACTCTCTTACTAACTTTCTTTTATCGTCAAATGCCAGAGTTAATTGAACGTGGACACATATATATTGCACAACCCCCTCTCTACAAAGTCAAAAAAGGCAAACAAGAACAATACCTAAAGGATGATATAGCCTTAAATACTTATTTACTCCAACTTGCACTGGAAAACACTTCCTTGCATGTGTCCCCGAACTCACCAGCACTAAGTGACATAGCTCTAGAACAAATTATACAACAATGCAACGCGGGATTAGCAGCAATAGAAAAACTATCTAAACACTACCCTCGTGCTGTTTTAAACTCTATTTTAGATCTACCAAGATTGAAAGCAGAAAATATGCGTGATAAAGCAGCTATGTCAGAATGGGTAGAAAAAATGCTCAGAAATATTAACAAATCAAAAACCGGGAATGCGGGTAATTTATCAGTTTCTCTGAAAGAAGGGATTGATAAACAAGTATTTATCCCAGTTATTTCGATTTTTGAGAATGGAATTAATACGGAGTACAGTTTAAATCCGTTATTTTTTTCCTCTACTGATTACGCTGCTATTGCTACCTTTACAGAAACAACTAGCGAGTTATTGGAACCTGGTGCATATTTAACACATGGAGATAAAAAAATCCAAGCACATAATTTACTTGATGTTTTTTCCTGGCTAATAGGAGAAGCAAAACAAGGATTAGCGATTCAACGCTACAAAGGCCTTGGGGAAATGAATCCAGAACAGTTATGGGAAACAACAATGGATCCTATGACTCGTCGCCTTTTACAAGTAAAACTCTCTGATGTATTGTTGGCAGATCAGTTGTTTACTACTCTAATGGGAGATCAAGTAGCACCAAGAAGAGATTTTATAGAAACTTATGCACTTGATGTAATAAACCTGGATGTATAACTTGACTTAAGGATTCAACCTTTGGCAACATAAGCCATGTTAATAAACTAAATATTTATAATTAGGGGTAATTATGAAAAAATTATTTTATTTTTGTATAGCAGGGATCTTAGGTATCTCTTTTACTCTTACCGGATGCATGACCACAAATCCGTACACGGGACAACAAGAGGTTAGCGAAACAACTCTAGGAACGGGGATAGGAGCCGCTGGGGGAGCAATTGTAGGTGGTCTTATCAATGGAGGGAAAGGGGCTTTAATTGGTGCTGCACTCGGTGGAGCAACTGGCGCTGTTATTGGTAATTCTATGGATAATGCAAACAAAGAATTGCGACAACGTTTAGTTGGAAGTGGAGTACAGGTTAGAAAAATCGGGAATAGTGTTCAATTAGTAATGTACTCCGATGTCCTATTTAGAACAGATAGCGCAGATATAAATAGATCTTTCTATAATTCACTATCATCTGTTGCTCTAGTTTTAAAGAAATACAATGACACTAACGTCGTGGTATCTGGCTTCACAGACAGTACCGGTTCTGCACCTCATAATCAAATTTTATCAGAAGAAAGAGCGAAAAGCGTAGCAAATTTTCTGGTCTCTCAAGGAGTTAGTCAAAATCGTCTCTTTTCTCAAGGCTTTGGAATGAGAAATCCAGTTGCTAGTAACTCTACAGTTGCAGGAAGAGCACAAAACCGCCGAGTTGTCATAGTTCTACGCCCAGCTGGCTAGTTTTTTGGTAGGAGAGGTACCGAAGTGGTCATAACGGGACCGACTCGAAATCGGTTGAGGGCGTGAGCCCTCCGTGGGTTCGAATCCCACCCTCTCCGCCAGACTTAGATTTATGGAGTTAGGAAAACTTTTGAATAACGTGTGAATATCTTGTTGATTGGTTTATTGTACAAAGTTGTACCACTTATTATTAATGTTTTCTCGGAAATGCAACTCTATGAAATACATGAAAGAATTTGGTTTATTCACAGAAAATTGGATAAGTAATAAAAATAATAAAGATATAAATAAAAGATAATAATAGTTCCTTGCATGATTTATGTTAGATAATAAAAAACAAAAAAAAAATACCCATCCATGGGGAATTATCTTAGCTTCGTCATCTTTTTTTTTCCTAGTGATGTTTCAAGTTTCACTTTTCAATGCTATTAATCCATATCTATTTAAAGAACTCCATTTTTCTGTCGATCAAATTAGTTTATTTTCCTTTGTGTTTTTTTTAGGCAATGCTCTACTTGTTTTTCCTGCTGGTATTTTATTAGATAGATGTTCGGTGAAAAAAGTAGAGCTTGTTTCGTTGTCTATATTCATTGTAGGATCTTTTATATTTGCTACTAGTTCTTCTTTTTTAGTCATGCTTATTTGCCGTTTTGTTCTTGGACTAGTCGCTGCTTTTACTTTTCTTAGTAGTGCCAAACTTGCTTTTCGTTGGCTTCTTCCTAATAAATGGGCCCTAGGTATCGGTATTATTATGACAATCGGAACTTTAGGAGGTTTGATGGCCCAGGTTCCATTTACTTTTTTAGTGGATTATTTTGGCTGGCGATCTGGGATGTTCATGACAGCCTTTTTCTCTATTGGATCTTTTCTTTTAATTTATTGGGTTGTGAGGGATTTTCCAGATAAAAGAATAAAGGAAAAAGAGACATGGAATATAAGACAGTTTTGTTTATCTTTACTTTCAACTGTCACTAATAAACAGAATTGGTTGGGGGCCGGATATTTATCCCTTATCAATGTCCCCCTTTTCCTTCTTGGTGGAGTGTGGGGGAGTTTATTTCTGATGCAGGGAGAGGGATTATCTAGAGGGGATAGCTCTATTATTGTTAGTATGCTTTTTATTGGTATGATTTGTGGTGCGCCTTTGTCTGGATGGATTTCTGATCGCTTTAGACAGAGAAAGAAACCTATGATTTTAGGCTCAGTGTGTAGCTTGATTATTGCCCTTCTTATTGCATATTTACCGTTTTCTTTTTTTCTCCTTTGGGTTCTTTTGTTTTTTTTATTTGGGTTCTTATGTGGTTTTCAAGTGTTAGGGTATACTGTAATAGCAGAGAGTAATCCTCCTGAACTAGCTGCAACTTCTGCTAGTATAGGATCGTTACTTCTTGTAACAGGAGGTATGCTGTCACCTATATTTAGTTGGGGATTATCCTTGCATTGGACCCATAAAATTATCGATGGAATGCCATTTTATTCTTTAAGCGATTATCGTTCAGCTATGATGGTGCTTGTTGCTGGATTAGTTTTATGTTTCTTCTTATCATTATTTATAAGAGAGACATGTAGTGCGGAATAAGTTATTTAGGTGATTCTGTGTCTTTAATTCCTACTATGCCTCGCGTAAGAAAGATCCATTTTGTTGGAATTGGTGGTTCTGGAATGAACGGAATTGCTGAGGTTTTACATACACAAGGATATTCTGTTTCTGGTTCAGATACTAAAGAAAATGAAGCAACAAAAAGACTTAGTTCTAAAGGTATCTCAATTTTTATAGGCCATACAGCAGAAAACATAGAAGGTTCCGATGTTTTAGTTATTTCTAGCGCTATTTCATCATCTAATCCAGAAGTTTTAGCAGCAAAACATTTATCTATTCCTATTTTATCTCGAGCAGAGATGCTTGCGGAATTAATGCGTTTTTATCAATATAGCATTGCTGTTGCCGGAACTCATGGAAAGACGACTACTACAAGTTTAATTGCTAGTATTTTTGCTCAAGGTGGCTTAGACCCAACTTTTGTGATCGGAGGTATTTTAACTAGTCTTGGTGGAAATGCTCGTTTAGGTGCAAGTCAGTATTTTGTTGCTGAAGCTGATGAGAGTGATGCTTCCTTCCTTTATTTTAATCCTACCATAGCTGTAATAACCAACATTGAAGCCGATCACATGCAAACTTATAACAATGATTTTTCTTGTTTAAAACAAGCTTTTGTTGATTTCCTTCATAAGATGCCATTCTATGGTTTAGCTGTTCTTTGTTTAGATAGTCCTGGTGTTAAAGATATTTTACCAATCATTTCTCGTAACATGATCACTTATGGTTTTGACCACCAAGCAGATATTTGGGCTGAGGATGTTAAACAGAATGAAATGGTTACTAATTTTCGCGTTTTATTTAAATCCGGTGAAGATCCTTGGGTTGTGCATTTAAATTTACCAGGGAAGCATAATGTTTTGAATGCCCTAGCTGCTATAGCTGTTTCGAAAGCTTGTGGAATTCATAAGGAAGCTATTTTGCAGGCTTTGTATGAATTTAAAGGTGTTGGCAGGAGATTACAATTACATGGCGATGCTCATTTAGGAGAGAAAAAAATAACTGTAATAGATGATTACGGACACCATCCTAGTGAAATAGAAGTGTCTTTAGCGGCTCTTCGTCAATCCTGGCCAAATCGGCGTATCGTTTTAGTTTTTCAGCCTCATCGTTACACACGAACCCAGTCCCTATTTGATGATTTTGTAAAAGCATTAGAGCAAGCTGATTCTTTGTTGCTTCTTAACATTTATCCAGCAGGCGAAGGAGTTATTGATGGCGTTAGCAGTGCTGCTTTATTAGAAAGTATTAGAAAACGTGGCAAGGAAGATATACATTTGATTTCCGGACAGAGCGTTCTCCTAGATGTTTTGGCTAAAATCTTAAAAAATGGCGATGTTTTGTTATTGCAAGGAGCTGGAGATATCGGTAATTTTGCTCCCAAAATTATGAAGGAATTTTCTTGCTCCTGACTTATTAATCATAACACTTTGATTTACAAAGAAATTATATACAAATATTTTTAATATATGCGCGGTATCTTACAAAAAGATCACATTTTAGCCCCTTATACTTCTTGGAAAATCGGGGGTGTAGCTCATTATTTTTATGAACCACAGGATAGAAATGATTTAATTTCTTTTTTAAAAAGTTGGCGAGAAAATCCTATCGTTATCTTGGGGGCTGGTGCAAATATTTTAGTTAGTGATAAAGGGGTGGATGCTACAGTAGTTTCTTTGAGGGAAAAGCTAAATGATTTACAATTCTTGGACGAGCACACAATTTATGTTGAAGCAGGCGTAAATTTATCTCGTCTTGTTAGCTTATGTGCTGAGCATGGTATGGAAGATGCTATGTTTTTAGCTGGTATTCCTGGTGCTCTAGGTGGAGCCTTAGCGATGAATGCTGGTGCATACGAAGATTCTATATGGAACCACGTTTTGTCTGTTGAAACCGTAGATCGTTCTGGTACTGTTCACGAACGTATGGCTAAAGATTTTAAAATCGGATATCGTCACGTTGTCATTCCAGATGGGGAGTGGTTTATCAGTGCTAATTTGAATTTTACTGTTGGACACCCTAAGAGAGCTCGAGAAAAAATGTTGGATATATTAGCAAAAAGGCGATCAAGCCAGCCTCTTGACCTACCAAGTTGCGGAAGTGTGTTTCGCAATCCACCGAATGATTATGCAGCAAGATTAATTGAAGCGTGCTGCCTAAAAGGTCGACGTATTGGTGGCGCCGAAGTTTCACTTAAGCATGCTAACTTTATATTGAATTTAGGTGGGGCTACATCGCAAAATATAGAAGATTTAATGAGTTTAATAACCACAGAAGTTCATTCTAAATATGGAATTTTATTGGTTCCAGAAGTACGTATTTTAGAGAAAACGGGGAAATGGCGTTGATGCGGAGATATTTCATTTTCATTATTTTATCCCTTTATTTATGTGGTAGTGAAGTGCTTGCTATCAGTAAAGACAATGCATCTTTACAAGTATTGCTCTATACCAACCACCAGTTGTCTGGTCGAGGAAATCAGGCCGAAGATTTGTTAGCTCGTATACATAGTCATTCTCAAGTATTAAATATTATAGCACCACAAACGTATGCAGTGGATCAGAATGGCGTTGTTGTTGGATCTATTGATGAGAGATTATTAAAATTTGCTCGAGCAAAAAACATAAAGATCATGCCATTGCTGATAAATACAGCTTTTTCACAAAAAGATGTTCATGAGTTTTTACACGATTCTGATGCTCAAAATCGTGCAATTAAAGTTATGCTGGAACTTGGAAAAAATAATTATTTTTATGGTTGGCAGTTGGATTTTGAGCACATTGCTATTTCTGATAGAGCAGATTATACAAAGTTTATTGAAAAAGTTGGTAAAGAGCTACATCAAAATAATTTACGTTTATCTGTGGCTGTTTTATGTCCACCAGTTGATTTAGTGTCTAGTCATTATACGGGTTGGTTTTTAAAAAATTGGAATGGTTCATTTGATTATTCTGCAATCGCAAACAGCAGTGATTTTATTATATTAATGAGTTATGACCAACACACTCGTGCAACACCGCCAGGCCCGGTTGCTAGTATTATTTGGGTCGAAGCAGTAATAAAAAAAATGTTGCATGATGTTTCTGCGAACAAGATTTTTTTAGGTCTTCCTGTCTATTCTGGTTATTGGTTCGCTGGTATGCGGAACGGAATGGCAGCTTCCACAGAAAAACAGCTTGGATATGATGCTTTGCAAGATTTATTACGTGACAAGAATATCGTGCTTCATTGGGATAATACGGATAAAATATCCTACGTACGTTTTACTGAGCACGGAACCTATAGTTACATTTTTGCCGAAGATAAGCGATCATTTGCTGCAAAATTACGATTAGCTAAAAAATATCATTTAAGAGGTATTGCTATTTGGCGCTTAGGCACAGAAGATCCTGGAATATGGTCTTCTTTATCAAAAGGATAAATAATGATGTTTTTGCGTAACAAAAGGAAAAAGTATTCTCATTATCCTAGCGTGCGGCGCACTCATACTCCTGTTAAAAAAGCTTCCAGCCAAGTCGCTTTTCATAACCTAATAAAAAAAATATTAGTCCCAGCTGTTCTTATGATTATGTTTTTTTTATTAGTTCAAAGTAGTAAAAATATACAACCTTTTCCTATTCGTAATATTAGATTAATAGCTACATTCCAGCATTTGGAGCCCCAAAATATCCGCTTTCTTATTGCATCCTATACTCCAAAAGGATTTTTTGCTTTTAATCCCCAAGAATTAAGTAAAGATCTTTTACGTATACCGTGGGTGCATGATGTGTCAGTACAAAAAATTTGGCCAGATCGTGTTGTTATTCATTTAGGAGAGCAACACCCGGTTGCAATTTGGAATAACAAATTTTTGTTGAACCAAGATGGACAAATTTTTCAACCAGAGGGAGGTTCTTTTCCTGCCGGTCTAGCGCATCTTTTTGGTCCAGATGATTCTTCTGCAGAGGTTTTGCAGAATTACCTTATTATTAAGCAAGTTGTACAATCTCTTGGATATTCTAACATTAGTGAATTAGCTGTGGATGAATACCAAAGCTGGCGCTTACTTTTACCGAACGGTTTAACTCTTTTGCTAGGATCACAAAACGTTGTAGATCGGCTAAAATTATTTACTCATCTTTATCCAAAAATTCATAATATAAATAAATCAGCAAAAGTTGCTGACCTACGTTATAAAAACGGTTTTGCAATTCAGTGGGAAGATAATACTATGAGATCTTCTACTTATGTTGCTAAAAGTGATACACAAATCCCAGATTAACTATACCGTGATTGATAGCAAATTCATTGGCATAAGTAATTCCGCTAGTTGAGTCTATAAAGTCTTTATTAGAGTTAACATAGGATGTGTAGGTATAATCGCAACGCATACTAAAGCTATCGCTAAGGAAAAATTCCACGCCCAACCCAGCACGCCAACCAGGTAAAAAGCTCTTAAAATCATCTATATGGCTATTTGCAGGAGTAGATCCTGTTACCTTCAAGTAACTGCCGGCCAACCCTAAATTAAGGAAAACAAGAAATTTTTGGTTCACAAGATATCCTGGTTTGAAGTCAATATTTAGAGTCGCTGGTATTTGATAAGAAACCAGGCTAGCCTCATCGGAGGCAGAAAATTGCTTTTTTCCGCGCATGTAATTAAATAGAAGCTGTGTTTCCCATCCTAAATATATTCCACTAAAAGTTTTCCCCGATCCAAACAAGAGTCCAGTAGAGATTTGTGGACTAGAAATATCGGCTTTGGCTTTATTTTGTGTGCTAGAGTAAGTGACCGTACGGTCTATGGAAAGAGATGGTATTCCTATTTGCCAACCAATGTAACTGTGGCTTAAGAAAGGCGGTTCCAGTTTAGAAGCATAAGTATCCACATAGGCTGGATCTGTTTGAAGTTTTTCTCCAGCGGCTGGGAAAATGCTTTCTGTGCTTCCAGCATAAGCTGTCATGGCAATACCAAAGATTGCAGCAGCGCAAATTGTACGTAAAATATTTGTTTTCATAGTTTGCATTCTCAGTATTTATGGGTTGTAATGATTATAAGTATCTTATAAAATCTCATTCCCCGCAAGTGGCTTTCTGGTAAATTATCCAAAAAGAGAAAAAACGACTTATGCGACCAGCAGCAAAAAATGCCGAAATTTTAAATTTTCCAGTTCGGAATAGCACAACTGAGCAGCAAAGCTTAAGTAGCTTCGTAGAAAAAGCGTATCTAAACTATTCTATGTACGTTATTTTGGATAGAGCGCTGCCTCATATCGGCGACGGCTTAAAGCCAGTACAACGGCGTATTGTCTACGCAATGTCTGAGTTGGGCCTTAAAGCTCATGCAAAGTACAAAAAATCAGCGCGTACAGTTGGTGACGTTTTAGGTAAATATCATCCACATGGTGATACGGCTTGTTATGAAGCTATGGTTCTAATGGCGCAGCCTTTTTCTTACCGCTATCCATTGTTGGATGGTCAAGGGAACTTTGGATCTATGGATGATCCTAAATCTTTTGCGGCCATGCGTTATACAGAAGCGCGATTATCTCCCTATGCGGAGTTATTGCTATGCGAGTTGGGGCAGGGAACAGTTGGGTGGAGCAATAACTTTGATGGAACATTGCAGGAACCGCTTTTATTGCCAGCAAGAATACCGAATATTTTGCTTAATGGAACAACTGGTATTGCAGTTGGTATGGCGACAGATATCCCACCGCATAATTTACGCGAAGTAGCCGCGGCTTGCATATATTTATTAGACGAGCCAGAAGCAGATTTAAAGAGCATTTGTGAGATTTTACCGGGACCGGATTTTCCAACAGAGGCTGAGATTATTACGCCCAAAGAAGAGCTTTGTGCAATGTATGAGAGCGGTCATGGCTCAGTGAGAATGCGCGCCACTTATGTTCAAGAGGGAGAGGAGGTAATTGTTACGGCTTTACCTTATCAGGTGTCGGGTGCAAAAGTACTAGAGCAAATTGCTGCTCAGATGCAGGCCAAGAAATTACCCCAAATCGTTGATCTTCGCGATGAATCTGATCATGAAAGTCCGACGCGTATTGTCATTGTACTTCGTTCTAATCGTGTGAATGTCGAAGAACTGATGGATCACTTATTTGCAACTACCGACCTGGAGCACAATTATCGCGTAAACTTAAATGTGATTGGTTTAGATGGTCGGCCACAAGTAAAAAGCTTAATCACAATTTTGCGAGAATGGCTTAAGTTTCGTACCTTAACGGTGGAGAAACGCCTTAAATTTCAGTTGGGACATATCTTAGAAAGGCTGCATATTTTACAAGGTTTAATGATTGCTTATCTTAATATCGATGAGGTTATTGCTATCATTCGTCGTGAAGATAAACCGAAAGCAGAGCTGATGGCGCGGTTTCATTTAAGTTCTGAGCAAGCAGATGCTATTTTAGATTTGAAATTGCGTCATTTAGCTAAGTTAGAAGAGCAACAAATAGCTGCAGAACAGGAAAAACTTGCTAAAGAAAGAGAGATGTTAGAAAAAACTTTAGCAAGCAAAGTGCTTCTTCGTAAAATGATTCGTGGCGAACTTTTAAAAGATTCTGAAAAACATGGTGACTCTAGGCGGTCCCCATTAGTTGTTCGAAAAGAAGCTTGTGCTATAAGCGAAGAAGAGATGACGGCGGTTGAACCAATTACAATAATTTTGTCGCAGCAAGGTTGGGTAAGAGTTGCAAAGAGTCATGCTATAGATGCATCCTCTCTAAGTTATAAGGCTGGAGATGCTTTAAAGATGGCGGTAGAAGGGCGGAGTAATCAGCTAGTGGTATTTCTAGATTCTGCTGGACGCAGTTATTCTCTCCCGGCTAGCAAATTACCGTCCGCCCGTGGTCAAGGTGAGCCATTAACCAGTAAGCTGAATCCTTCTCTCGGAGCTCAGTTTGTTGCTGTACTTATCGGTAATCCAGAAGATCAATATCTGATTGCTAGCGACTTAGGGTATGGTTTTATTGCAAAATTATCTGATTTTTATACAAAAAATCGTGCTGGTAAAGCATTGATCAATGTTACAAACGGCGCGCAAGTTTTAGTGCCAAAAAAAATTGGAGACATTGAAAGTCAATATTTGGCAGTAGTTACAAACATTGGTAAGTTATTGATATTCCCATTGGCTTATTTGCCAATTTTGGCACGTGGAAAAGGTAATAAAATTATTCATATTCCATTAGCAGAATTTGCTAAACACGCAGAGTTCGTGCAAGATTTGGCGATTTTGGGCGAGCAAGATAAGTTAATTATACAATCCGGTCAACGTGATTTAACCCTTACATTTGCGAATTTAGCTAATTATCAAGGGGAGAGAGCGCGACGCGGTAGCAATTTACCGCGTGGTTTTACGCGCGTTGATTCCTTAAAAGTTATAAATATTGAAGTAATTTCTGAAAATTAAATAGATAAGATAAACATCAATCAAGAAGCCCCGTTGGGTTGGGAAAGATATGCAACAACAAAAAAAATACGTTTTAGTTTTAAATTGTGGTAGTTCGTCAGTTAAGTTCGCCGTTATTGACCCCAAAAGCACAGAAGTATTTCTAAGCGGTATTGTGCAATGTATCGGTCTTGATAACACTAGTATTCGCTGGAGCTATCAGCAAGGTAAAAAAGAGGAGCGTTCTTTAAATTCGCACGAATATTCAGATGCTTTCGTTGCTGTTGTAAGTCTGATAAAAAAATACGCTTTAGATGATACTATTTTGGCTGTTGGGCATCGTGTTGTGCACGGTGGAGAGAAATTTACTCAGTCAGTTTTAATTGATGAGAGAGTGATAAGTGCTATCCGCGATTGCTGCCGATTGGCGCCACTTCATAACCCTGCAAATTTATCAGGGATTAAAGCTGCGCAAAAAGCTTTTCCTGGTTTGCCACAAGTGGTAGTGTTTGATACCGCCTTTCATCAGACTCTACCAGAATATGCTTACTTATATCCGGTGTCATATGAGCTCTACAAAGAGCATGCTGTGCGTCGCTATGGATTTCACGGTACTAGTCATCGTTTTGTTACCACGCAGGCGGCGCAGATATTAGATCTACCACTGAAGGATACTGCTTTTATTAGCGTGCATCTTGGAAATGGGTGTAGTGCCACCGCTGTTTTGGGTGGTAAGAGTATTGACACAACCATGGGGCTTACTCCACTTGAGGGATTAGTGATGGGCACTCGTTCTGGGGATGTAGATCCAGGCTTACACTCTTATTTGGTCGATAATTTAGGTTATGATATACACAAAGTAACTAATCTTCTGAATAAGCAAAGCGGACTTCTTGGCATTTCAGGAAAACATGCAGACATGCGTGAAATAGAAAAAGCCATACAATCTGGAGATAAGAGAGCAGCCTTAGCTGCAGAAATTTTTTGTTATCGTTTGGGTAAACAAATAGGAGCCCTAGCTATAGCGTTGAAACGCGTAGATGCTTTGATTTTTACTGGTGGGATAGGGGAAAATTCTGATTTTATTCGTGCCAAAACTATCAATAATTTAGCTGTTTTAGGTGTGACTTTGGACACAAAACGAAATAACGAACATGGTAAAAATCATCAAGGGATTATCACGAAACCCAAAAGCGCGATATGTGCGCTCGTTGTTCCAACAAACGAAGAATTACTGATAGCGCAGGATACAGCCACAATAGTTGGAGTATGAAATATTATGAATACAAATAAGTGTCCATTACCCGTGTTATTGGTTCCAGCCACACCTGATGTAGATATATATCAATCTGGATTAGATCTGAATAATGCTTTGGTTTCTAATAATTTACCAGCAATATTTTTTTTCCCAATTAGTGAAAAAAACCTGCCCAATACTGTTATTCTGGCTCGAGCGGAAAATTTGCTATTACAAAATAAATTTGATCAACTTTTAGAAGAAGTGGTTGCTAATTATAAGATTTTCTTAGCCGGCCAAATTTCCGCTTTGGTTGTGGTACCTGGATGCCAGCTTGAGTCTTCAAGAACTTATGTTATGGAACTAAATCAAGCATTGGTGCAATCTTTAGATGCTGCGGTGGTATTAGTAACTAAAGTTAGCTCTAATATCAATATAGAACAAACTTTTTTGCAACTAAAGATTCTTAAGAATCTTTACACTAGCACTATGCCTAATCGCGTAATGTTTGGTAGTGTTATATATGTGTCTGGTGAGGATGTTTCGGAAGAATATATCATTTCGTTGCAGGAAAGATATCGGCAAATGTTTCCTGATAATTTTCCAGTATTGTTGCTCTTATACCAAGATCAGACAAAACATAGTGTATACCGAGAGATTTCTAATTTTGCTTCATTGCATAAGGTGCTGGATAGAATTTATGAACCTCGAGTTACCCCACCAATGTTTTGCTCTAAGTTAATTAAAGATGCCCAAGGTAAACGACAAAAAATTGTGCTTCCAGAAGGAGACGAGCCTAGAACTCTGATGGCTGCAAACATTTGTGCCGAGAGGGGTATTGCAGAGTGTATTTTATTAGGTGATGCAGAAAAAATCCGTATTGTTGCTGCAGAACAAAAAATTACACTTAGCGAAAAATTAATCATTCTGGATCCTAAGAAAAATTACACCAAATATCTCACTCCTTTATTGGAAATACGTAAGAGAAAAGGTATGACGGAGGCTGAGGCGCGCGAGTATTTACAAGATCCTGTGGTAGTCGGGACTATGATGTTGCAATTGGGTGAGGTGGATGGCTTGGTTTCTGGAGCTGTACATACAACCGCTAACACGATTCGTCCTGCATTACAAATCATTAAAACTCAGGCAGACATGCGTTTAGTTTCTTCTGTGTTTTTTATGTGTTTGCCTGAACAGGTTTTGCTTTATGCAGATTGTGCCATTAATACTAATCCAACGGCAGAAGAACTAGCTGAGATAGCTTTGCAAACGGCTAATACAGCGCGTTTTATAGGTTTACCAGCTCGGGTTGCAATGCTGAGTTATAGTACAGGTAAATCAGGTTTTGGGCCAGATGTTGATAAAGTTGTTATGGCTATGGAAATTGCAAAAAAGCGCCAACCGAATTTGACTATAGAAGGTCCTATCCAATACGATGCAGCAGTTGATCCTAGCGTTGCTAAACTAAAATTACCAAATAGCGAGGTTGCGGGGCGTGCTACAATTTTGATATTTCCTGATTTAGATGCTGGCAATATAGCCTGTAAAGTAGCACAACGTAGTGCCAATATTGTTTGTATTGGTCCCATGCTACAAGGTTTACGCAAACCCGTGAATGACTTATCTCGTGGTTGTTTAGTGAAAGACATTGTCTTTACAATCGCTTTGACAGCAGTACAGGCACAATACGCAGCAGAGCAGCAACAAAAAGAAGCAAACCTAACTTAAAAATGCAACTTATTGATTTTTAAGGAAAACGTGTAGACATGTTTTTCGATAATTAAACTATAGACGCAAAACTGGGTTGAGTACCCGCAAGCAACGGTGTTCTTTCAGTCGGTTCTGCTCCAGCGTTGTGGTGGCGGGGCATCAATTCATTTAAGCGTATTTCAAAATTTTGAACCGCCTGTTGCAGTTCAGGACCTGGCGGGGGAGCGTTTCTTAAGTTTAAGCGCATTGTTGTTAATCTGAGGATTGCTTCTTGCGCTGCTTGGCATGATGGAAATCTATTTACGTAATTTCTTACTATAGTACTTGGTAATTCCGCTGTAGTAATATGAGGAGGTTTTTCATATCTATGTATTCGATGCAATAATTTGTAAGATGCCCCCACTCCTACTGCAAGACAGAATGCGGATATTATGGATAAAAGAATATCTATAAAAACTTGGCCGCGCTCTGGTGTTGTTGGCGGTTCTCTGGTTCCGAATGTCATCATGATGGGTGTTAAACCAAACGTTATTCCGACTCCATAACCAATGAGAATCAGCATTGGATACAAACAGTCTGATGATGGATCGTGCTGGTACTCATAACGCCTATTCAATATGGTGGAGGCGGTTTCTAAAGAATCGCGAAACGTATCAAACTGTCTTAGCAATAGATTTCGTTTATTTTCTAGTAGAATCGTCTTAATATCGCGGCTCTGTTTCATGGGTTGATAAAATAGGCTTTTGCTTGTTAGTGCTAAATTTTGGCAGTCAAAGAACTTATCGTTAGAGTCTTCTAAAAATTTTCTAGCTATTATTGCTAATATTTGTGGAGGTAATCTATCTATTCCAGAGGGCGAGCTAGGGCTAGGGGCTGGCTTTTGCAACATAATTTTCTGCTCGTAATAATTGTTATATAAATTAAGGAGATGAGTATATCAGAAAAATCTTAAGGAAATGTTATCTTATAAAATTCACTGGCAAAGCTTATCGGTGAATCATGTTTTATTTTCTTTCTTTTTCAGCAACAAAAGCAGCGGTAAGGTAGTCAAAAAATTCCACGCAATAAAAGTAAAAACGTTAACGAAGGCTAGCATTTGCGCTTGCTTCCCAACCTCACTAGCAACAAGTTGTATAGCTTTGGGATCAGTAATAGATAGGTGTAAGGTCGCTATATAATGTAGATATACCGGGTTGTAAGGATTTATAAAGCCACTTAAATGATTCCAGGCCGTTTGGTTGTGTCTCGAAAATAACGTCAAAATAACGGCTATACCGATGGAAGATCCCATAGTACGAATTAGGCTAAATAATCCAGCTGCTTCTGTTTTAGCGGTTTCTGGCAAGGTTGCAAATGCTACAGCAGCAAGTGGGGCAAAAATGAGGCCAATGCCAAATCCTTGCAATAAAGATGGCCATATAATCCAACCTATACTTACTTCTAATGAATAAGAAGTTCCGATCCACATGCCGATAGCGCCCAGGATAGTGCCTATAGCAATTAATAAACGTGGATCAAAACGAGTAATAAGCTTGCTTACCAAGATCATACTTACCATGCTAGCCAATCCACGAGGAGAAATAGCTAAGCCGGTGGTTAGAACTGGATACCCAAGTTGTTCTTCTAGAAACATGGGTTGAATTACCATTGTGCCAAATAGGCCCAGGCCAAGCATAAGTAAAATTATACTAGAGACAGCAAAATTGCGATTTTTGAAGATGCGTATATCGAAAAATGCCTTTTTCTTATGTTTTAATTCGCGAATGATAAAACCAGACAAACCAATGAAAGCTAAAATGGCCGCGATCTTTATGTTTGTGGCACTAAACCAATCTTCACGATTTCCGCGATCTAGAAAATATTGAGTTCCACCGACGCCTAAAAAGAGCAATACAAGTCCTAGCCAGTCCATGCGTCGATCTTTTTTTGGGGTTTCAGAAATGACATTCCAAGCTAATAATAATGAGGCAATTCCCATTGGCACATTAACATAAAAAGTCCAACGCCAGCTAGAAACTTCAGTTAAATATCCACCTAAAGTAGGGCCTAAAATTGGTCCAAGCATAATTCCAGCACCCCAAATAGCCATGGCCTTACCAAGAGCTTTAGGTGGAAAAGTATCAATAAGAATTGTTTGAGAAAGTGGAACGAGGCCAGCTCCAAATATGCCTTGTAAAACACGATACAAAATAATTTCCGTAAGAGACTGTGAGGTTCCGCAGAGAGCAGAAGCAACAACAAAGCCGCCAATGCACCAAAGAAGATAATTTTTTCGGCCTAAACGATCGGAAAAATAGCCAGTAAGAGGCATGCAAATTCCCGAGGCGACCAAATAGCAAGTTAAAGCCCAGGAAATTTGATCGGGAGTAGCGCCTAATGAGCTTCGCATATGCGGCAGTGATACATTCACAATGGTGGTATCTAAAACCTGCATGAAAGCAGCAGACATGACAGCAATAGTTATTAATAACTGTTGTGCTTTGGAAATGTTTTTACTTTCCGTTGCGGCTGTCATCTTGTGTTAATGGTTACTGTAGCCGTTGAGCCAATACGAAGAGGATATTTTGGGTCAGGTTTAAGAATAATAACTTTAACAGGAATTCTTTGCGTGACTTTGATCCAGTTGCCAACCGCGTTTTGAGCTGGTAATAGCGAAAAAGCAGTGCCGCTGCCATAGCTTATGCTGTCTACAACAGCAGCAAAAGTATGATCAGGGTACATATCAACTATAACTTTAGCCTTTTGTTGCGGTTTAATATTTTTTAATTCGGTTTCTTTGAAGTTTGCATCGACCCAAAATTGTGAGTCGCTTACTAAAGCAAACAATGCCTGATTAGCGTTTACCATATCTCCTTCTCGGAGTGTGACATTGCTAATCCAGCCATTATCTGGTGCGAAAATTTGGGTATAACTTAAATCTAATTCCGCCTGAGCTACATTAGCTTTTGCTAGAGCCACGGAAGCTTCTGCGCTTTTAAAATTACTTAGCGCTGTGTCGTTATCTTGTTTCGCAGCGGCCTTGACTTTGGTCAGCTCATTGGTTCTCCATGATATAAGTTTATAGTTCTCTAATGTCGCTTCTTCTTTTTGCAATTGTGCCTGTACTTTCAAGAGAGAAACTTTAAAAGGCGCTTGGTCTAAATCAAATAACAGCTGTCCTTTGGTTACATATTGATTATTTTGGACGTAAATTTTAGTTACTCTTCCTGAAGCTCTAGCTGATACCTGTACCACGTTAGCGTTGATATAAGCATCGTCAGTGCTGACGTATTTGTGATTTATAATTAAATAAAATACGCCAAAAGAAAACAATGAGGCGATTATTATACCCAATATTTTTTTCCGCCAAGGATGGGGGTTTTTAACCTTGTGCAATAGCGCTATAAAATATGCTTGGAGAGTATGTAATTTAATGTTCATCTTATTATGTTTACTTCTGTTTATCTAAAAGAGAGCGAAATCTTTCATTTGTTATGTTGCGTAGTTCTTCATCTGAAACCCATGGCTGGCACAATTTAGACAATAGTTCTGGGTCGATTTTCCCCTGTAAGATAAGTTGTTTTCCAGCAGTACGCAAGTTCGCATAATATGCTTTGGCTTTTTCTTGCATACTTTCCATTTTTAAAAGTCCGGCAGCTGGTTTTAGTATTTCACCTAGATAATCAAAATTGTGTTCTGCTGCTAAGTGTTTTAGCGTTTGAACCAAGGGGGTAAAATGTTTTTCTTCCGGAAAAGCGCAGCTTCCAACTAAGAGCGTTTTTTGAGGCGTATTTCTCGGATAACGTCTTGGGTGTGCCGTAAGATTATTACCAGAAGTGTTTTCTTCAAAAAATGGCATAGCAAGAGGCAGGCCACGATCTAGAAAGTCTTTCATTAAGCCTGTCATTGAAAAAACGTATAAAGGGGTGGCATAGATGAGCAAATCAGCGTTTTTTCGCTTCTCTAATAATGATGCCATATCGTCGTTATGTATACATTTACCCGGTGTTTTAAACCAACAGTTGAGGCAACCAATGCAGTGTTTAATATTTAATTTATTTAGATAGACAGTTTCAGTGATTGCGCCAGCATCTTTCATGCCTCGCAGTAGAGGTTGTAATACAAGATCGGTATTTCCAAGGCTACCGTGCGGTGAGCCGTTAATAGCTAAGATGTTCATATAAATCTCCGATTTTTTTATTTACGTTTATGAGCAATTTTGTTTCGATACCACTTAGGAAACCAAATGGTAAAAAATAGCGCGCATAAACTAGAGCCATTGGTTAAAAAACTGATTAGCAAAGGGGGAGATGGATGAATTTTATTTAAAATATTTATGCATAAATTAAATGTAAATGACATTCCCCAGACAAAAGTCAAAGTTTGATTAATAAAAATAAAAGCAGGATGTTGCCATTTTTCTTTGGCAACCTGTAATCGGGCATATTGCAATGTAAAAGGCTTGCCAATAGCAAGAGAACCTAGCGCTAGACAAGCTAAAGCGCTGTTTACTAAAATTCCCATATATACAGCCAAAAACTGTAGATTAAATACGACTACACCTAAGAATATCAATGTGAAAAACACTAATGTGCACCAGGGTAGAATAAATTTTCTTTTTAAATCTTTATAGTTGGTTATTACCGTCAATAGCAGCAGCGCTGTGATGCCGACTTTTAGCTGAGTTAAAGTATGTAGTGGCAATATATAGAATAGAATCCACGGTAAAAAGCCTAGTAACACTCCAATTGGCATGATTATCTTCTCCTAAGCGATTTCTTTAAGTTTTTTAAAATCGCATCGCACCATTCGATTTCAGCATGAGCAGTAAAGATGCCATGATCAATAGTGATGAGCCAATACGGAAAGTCTGCTCTATTTTTATGTTGTTGTTCAAGATGTTCTTTGGTGGAGGTTAAAAATTCCAAATTTTCTTCCGCCTTGTGCTTTCTTTGCAAGATAAGTTTTTGGCATTCTTCTTCTGTCATATTTTTGCCGAAGAACAGTTTTAGTAAAAGTTCGTCGCGTGGTGGGTGGCGAGTTGCGGTTGTGGGTAGCCATTGTTGCAAAACTTCGAGTCCTTTTTTTGTAAGAGCATAAATTTTGCTTTTATGTTTGCTATCGTTTGATTCATTTTCACACGAAATAGCACTGTCTTTCAGTAAAGCAGCTAAGTTAGGATAAATTTGTCCGGAGCTTTCTGACCAAAAATTGGCTGTGGTTTTTTTGATCATACTGTGAATTTCATAGCCAGACATAGGTCTGATTGCCAGCATGCCGAGGATTATATATTTGGTCTTGTTAATTCTACTCATATTTGCTATTATATATCTTAAAGATATATCTTGTAAAGGGTTACTAAAACAAAAGGAAAAAAAGCATAAAAACATGTCTACATGTTTTCTTTATAAATCAATGTGTTATAATTTAAAGTTCAAAGCTTATAATTTTCAGCCTAACCTATTGTTTTATAAAATAATAATTGGGAAATAAAATGTCGACAGCGCGTAATGTTTATAGTTTATTATTCTATTTCGCTCTGCCATTTATTCTTTTACGTTTGCAATGGAAAGGACGGAAAAATCCAGCTTACAAGGAGCGTTGGGGTGAAAGATTGGGACTCTATAAAAATAAGCCTATTTTAAAGTCTTGCCTCTGGATTCATGCAGTTTCTTTAGGTGAATCGGTTGCGGCAATTCCCTTAATTAAGGCCTTACAAGCGCGTTATCCAGAAGAAAAAATTATTGTGACAAATATGACGCCAACTGGCGCGGAAAAAATTCGTGCTACCTTTGGCGATGAAGTATTGCAGCTCTATGTTCCATATGATTATCCAGGCGCTATCAAGCGTTTTCTAGATCAATTTAATCCGCGCCTTTTAATTATAATGGAAACTGAGTTGTGGCCGAATTTGTTATACTACTCAGCGAAAAAAAATATTCCTGTTTTATTGGCCAATGCTAGGTTATCTCCGCGTTCGTTTAATAATTATTTCCGCTTTAAACCGTTAGTTAGCAAAATGCTTTCTTGTATTACAAATGTTGCTGCGCAAAGTGTTGCTGATGGTCAGCGTTTTTTAGAGTTGGGTTTAACTCAAGAAAAACTTATTGTCTCAGGAAATATTAAATTTGATTTAAATGTAGCGGAAGAGGTGTACAAAGCTGCACAAACACTGCAACATAATTGGCAATTGTTGACTTCGCGTCCAGTCTGGATTGCTGCCAGTACTCATTCTGGTGAAGAAGAGATTGTTCTTGCTGCTGCCAAACGAGTTCTGCAAATTTTGCCAGATGCATTATTGATTTTAGTACCGCGGCATCCCGAGCGCTTTAATGATGTTGCTGTGTTATGTACAAAGCAAGGCTTTAATTGCGTGCGCTATAGCGAAAATCCGGTGGTTTCGGCAGGTACCCAAGTTGTGCTTGGAGATACTATTGGCAGATTGCTAAGCTTGTATGCTTTAGCTAAAGTTGCTTTTGTAGGTGGAAGTTTAATCCCTATTGGCGGGCATAATCTTTTAGAGCCAGTGGCTATCGGAGCTTCTGTGTTAACAGGTCCAGAATTACATAATTTTCGCGAAATAAGCGAACTTTTATTAGCTTCCAATGCTTTAATTTTGATTAAAGATACTAATGACCTGGCTGAGAAAGTGTTGAGACTGTTGCAGGATAGTAGCGCTAATGCAATAATGGTGAAGGCTGGACAAGGAGTAATCCAGCAAAACAAGGGGGCTTTGGAAAAGCTGCTGTTATGGGTGGAGCATAATTATTCTAATAAATAATAAATGAGGGATTTATAATGAGCGAACATATTATTAATGCTAATGATGCTAGTTTTGCGGCTGAAGTTTTAGAGTCGCCAGGATTAGTTTTAGTTGATTTTTGGGCGCCATGGTGCGGACCTTGTCGTATGTTGGCACCGACTTTAGAAGAGGTAGCAATAGAGCAAGTAGGAAAAGTGAAGATTGTAAAAGTTAATGTTGACGAAAATGGATCTACAGCCGCGACTTACGGTATTCGTAGCATTCCAACAATGATTCTTTTTAAAGATGGTCAGGTTGTTACAACGAAAATTGGCGTGCTCAGCAAAACACAAATAGAAGCATTATTAAAAGAGCACAGTAACCCATGAATATTTTAATTGTTTTTTATTTTTGAGTTGACACACATGCAACATAGAGATTTTTTTGAGCGTAGAAAGCGCTTTTGCCAAACAATTGGCAAGGGTTCAATAGCAATTTTAAAGTCTGCTAAAGAAGCGGTAATGAGTTCCGACTCTACCTATCCATATCGTCAAAACAGCGATTTTTATTACTTAACAGGATTTACTGAATTTGATGCTGTAGCTGTTTTTATTCCAGGGCGCAAGGAGGGTGAGTATATATTATTTAGTCAAGTTAGTGATCCAGAAAAAACTGTTTGGACAGGCGAAGTAGTTGGTCAAAAGCGCGCTTGTACTGAATATGGAGCTGATCAAGCTTTTCCTATTGAGAAAGCTGCTGAGATGATTCCAGGGTTGATTTTAAATAAAAAACATTTGTACTTTGATATTGGCTATCACGAAGAATTTGACTGGCAGGTGATCGAATGGCTGAAGCAAGCGCGCCGTAAAATTCGTTTAGGTCAGAATGCTCCTGATGATTTTTCTTATACTGGAAAAATTCTTCACGAAATGCGTATGCGTAGTTCTGCCTATGAAATAGATTTATTGAAAAAATCTGCCAAAATAGCTGTGGATGCTCATATACGCGCTATGCTGGCTTGTAAGCCTGGAGTGCGCGAGTATGAGATCGAAGCCGAATTGTGTTATGAATATTTTCGTCAGGGCGGAAAACTCATGGCATTTGAGCCAGTAGTTGCAGCTGGTAAAAATTCCTGTGTTTTGCATTACACTAAAAAAGATGAGCTGTTAAAAGACGGTGACTTGGTATTAATAGATTCTGGCGTTGATTATCAATATTACACTTCTGACATTACGCGTACTTTACCTGTGAGTAAGAAATTTACCTTAGCCCAAAAGGCCATTTATCAGGCTGTATTAGATGCGCAATTAGCTGTAATTCGTAAGGTTCGTCCAGGTGTTAGATGGCATGAGCTGCAAGAAACCTCAGAGAAAGTTATTACTGAGAAGTTGTTAGCCTTGGGAATTTTATCAGGAAAAGTCGAGAAGCTTTATAAGGAACAAGCGTTTAAGCCATTCTATATGCATCGCATTGGGCATTGGTTGGGCATTGATAACCACGATGTTGGTAAATATGCTCTTGATGATGATTGGCGCATATTAGAACCAGGTATGAGTTTTACTGTAGAGCCTGGCATTTACATATCACCAAATACCAAAGGAATAGATAAAAAATGGTTGGGCATTGGCGTTCGCATCGAAGATGATATTTTGGTAACGAAAGGCGGTTGTGAAGTATTGACCGACGCAGTTCCGAAAACAATAGAAGAAATTGAAAAAATCAAATAAACAATCAAGAGTCCCGAAAGTACGCAAGAAGCAGGGCTGGGAAAAGTTTTGGTTTATAGCTCTGTAGAGGTGGAATGGAAAAATCGGATAAAAATATGAAAAGGAAACGTATAAAAATCAAAAAAGATCCCTTCTATAAACGCGAAGCGGAAAAATATGAGAATCCTATCCCAAGTCGCGAGTTTATCGCGGAACACCTAGAAGAGCTTGGGCGCCCGGCTAGCTACAGCCATTTTATTCGTGCATTTAATCTTGAGGATCCCGAAAGTCAAGAAGCACTTGGGCGACGCTTAAAGGCTATGTTGCGCGATGGACAGCTTATAGAAAATCGTCGTGGTAGCTATGCTTTAGCAAAGCAAATGGCACTAGTACGAGGACGCGTTTCGGTACATAAAGAGGGTTTTGGTTTTTTACATCCAGAAGATGGTAGCGAAAAGATTTTTCTACCTCCTCATCAATTGCGCAGTGTTTTTCATGGTGATCAGGTTTTAGTTAGTATTTCTGAGAAAGATTCGCGTGGTCGTCGCAATGGGAATATTGTAGAAATCTTAGAGCGTGGTTTAACTCAGGTTGTTGGAAGATACTCGAAAGAAGATGGTGTGGCATGGGTAGAGCCTCTAAATAAACACATCAATCACGAAGTTTTAATTCCGCCGGGTAAAGAAGGTGAGGCTAGGTTAGGGCAGATTGTTGTTGCTGATATTATTTCTTATCCAAAAGGTCGTCAGCATGCTTTAGGGAAAGTATCGGAGATTTTGGGCGAACATATGGCGCCGGGCATGGAAGTGGATATTGCCATACATGCTTTTGGACTGCCACATGTTTGGTCAGATGAGGCGTTAGCAGAATCGGAAAAGTTCGCTAAAATAGTGACAGAGCGTGACAAAAAGGGACGTAAAGATTTAACTGATTTGCCATTTGTCACTATCGATGGTGAAGATGCGAGAGATTTTGATGACGCAGTGTACTGTGAAAAAAATTCTTTTGATGCTTCTTTTCATCTTTATGTGGCCATTGCTGATGTTAGTAACTATGTAAAAATCAACACCTATCTTGATCAAGAAGCCTGGAATAGAGGGACTTCGGTTTATTTTCCCGGTGCTGTGATCCCTATGTTACCGGAAGTGCTCTCCAACGAACTTTGTTCGTTACGTCCTGCTGTGGAACGGTTAGTGCTTGTTTGTGATATGATCATTACTGAGGATGGGAAAGTTAAGCGTTTTGCTTTTTACGACGCAGTGATTCGTTCGCAAGCGCGCTTGACTTATACCTTGGTTGCTGCGTTATTAGATGGAAAAAGTTCTAAACAGCATGCCTTACTGTCTCATCTACAAACTCTACGCGACGTCTATTTGGTTTTGAAAAAGGAGCGACAAATTCGTGGCGCTTTAAATTTTGACCTACCAGAAACACGTATTATTTATGGCAAAGGTCGTAAAATTAAAAAAATTATTCCGTTTGAGCGCAACTACGCACATGAGCTGATTGAAGAGTGCATGTTGGCTGCAAACGTTTCTACAGCTAAGTTTTTAGCGCAAGCCAAGATACCATTTTTATATCGAGTACACCCTGGTCCAGATATGGAAAAATTGGATCAGCTGCGCTTTTTCTTGGGGGGCTTGGGAATTAAATTGCCTGGTAGCAAACAAACCGGGCCAGGTGATTATGCTAAACTATTAACTATGATTGCGGGGCGACCAGATGAGCACGCGCTGAATATGATTATCTTGCGTTCTTTGCAGCAAGCTATTTATACGCCAGATAATGCTGGGCATTTTGGTCTTGCGTACAAGGAATATACTCATTTTACATCACCTATTCGTCGCTACCCGGATTTGTTAAATCATCGGGCCATTAAATATGTACTCTCTAAACAAAAGTCTGACCAATATCCATATGATCATGCTGCTATAAATAATTCTGGTGAACATTGCTCGATGACAGAGCGTCGTGCTGATGATGCTACGCGTGATGCAATAGATTGGTTGAAGTGCGAGTATATGCTAAATAAAGTAGGTAAAATCTACGATGGTGTTATTTCCGGAGTAATGAATTTCGGTGTTTTTGTAGAGCTAAAAGAAGTTTATGTTGAAGGATTAATACATATTACATCTCTGCAAAATGATTATTATCGTTTTGATCCAGTACAGCATTGCTTGGAAGGTAAGCGCACACGTAAGTGTTACCGGATAGGAGATCAAGTGCGCATTGTAGTTGCTCGTGTAGATTTAGATAGCCGCCAGATAGATTTTTCTCTAGCATAATTTCCCATCTTTCTTTTTATGAAAAACAAATTAGTTGAAGCAAATAATTTTTGGATTTATGGTTTGCATGCAGTACGCACGTTTTTGCAAGTGTGTCCAGAGGATGTTGTCGTGTTATATTGGGCGCGACAGCAACATGATCCTATTTGGCTCGGAATAACTAATATTGCTGCAAGTCACAAAATTAATTTAAAACTAGTTAGTGCGCATGAATTAGACGCGCTTTTGCCAAATGTCAATCATCAAGGTATTGCTTTACAAAGAAAGCCTAGTCCAGATGCAATGTATAGCGAAGTAGATTTAGAAGCTTTATTAGAAAATCTCAAAGAACCGGCATTTTTGTTGCTTTTAGATGGTATACAAGATCCACATAATTTGGGTGCTTGTTTAAGAACGGCGAATGCGGCTGGAGTACATGCGGTTATTGCGCCCAAAGATAGGGCTGTTGGTATGACGCCGGCTGTTCGCAAAGTTGCCTCAGGCGCAGCTGAAATTACACCATTTATTCAAGTGACGAATTTGGCTCGTACTATGGGAATGCTAAAAGAGCGTGGTGTTTGGCTCTATGGAACACTGCCGGAAGGAGAAAAAAGTATTTACGATACGGATTTATCTGGCCCAATGGCGCTCGTTGTAGGAGCCGAAGGACAAGGTCTACGTCGTTTAACGCGTGATCTATGTGATTTTTTAGTAAATATTCCCATGGTTGGTACAGTGGGAAGTTTGAATGTTTCCGTAGCTGCTGGTATCTGTCTTTTTGAGGCGGTGAGGCAGAAACGATTAATCGTTCCCGTGTTAAGGTAATCGCATGTTAAGTTGGATTTTGGTTGCTAAATTCAAAATATTTGTTTATTAGAGTTCTTTTATTATTGTCTCGAGTTCCTCCCACGGCAAAGCTGTGATTCTATCGTTCAATTTTCTTGGTTTACTGCATCTGCAAACAACGTATCCATTTTTTAAATTGTAATCATCAAGGAAAGTTGTTAAATGTTTTAGATCACTTATGTTAGGTTTGTCAGTCCATTTTACTTCTATAGGCAAAATTTTATCGTTTTGGCTTAAAATCCAGTCTACTTCTCGCCCTTCTAAATCTCGCCAAAAGTTTAAAGTTATTTTGGGAATTCGATTTCTAGTGAGACGCAATAACTCTAGGCCAATAAATTGCTCGAATAAATGTCCCATATTTGTGTTAGGTAGTTTGCTTCCTTCTTCTGCAGCTAGTCTTCGCACTCCCAGATCAAAAAATAAATATTTACAAGATTTGACTAGGCGCTTTCTTGCTGAAAGTTTTTTTGAGAAAGGTTCTATACGCTCGATTATTAAGCAATCCTCTAGAATTTGATAGTAAGCAGCTATGGTTGTTTGTGCTACACCAATATCACTAGCAATGTTGTTTAGGTTAGATAATTGTCCAGATTCTGATGCAGCTAGGTGCAAAAATTTAGCAAAGTCCCCTAATTTGCGTACAAGGGCTTCTTGGCGTACTTCTTCTTCCAAGTAAGTTACCACATAGCTTGCCAAGTCTTGTTCCCTGAATGTGTTATCGCTTTCAGTGACAATGGCTGGTAAAGAGCCAAAAATAAGGATTTCTTCGATTTTTTTGTATTGTTTCGGAAGCTCATTTATAGATAATGGATCGAGATGAAAATGCACAACGCGTCCAGGCAACCAATTTAGTTGTTGTGTTCTTAATTTACGCGCCGAAGACCCGGTGAGAACAAATTGAGCTATTTTTCTGTCAATTAAATCTTGTGCTGCATCCATGAGTTCTGGTACTTTTTGAATTTCATCTACAGATACCAAAGGATTACGGTTTAATTTTGTTGCTAGAGCTTCTATTTCTTGAGAAAAGCTTTCTATATTGCGTTCATATTGTTGTCGCAATGCTGGTCGCGCAAGAGATATAGCTAAATCGCAAGGCAGCTCTCTTAGTAAGGTGGTTTTGCCGACTTGTCTTGGTCCGAGCAGTAATACACTTTTGTCGCGCTTAAGTGCGACCTGAATAGCGGGGGTAATGTTCCTGTTAAATTTTTGCATACACTGAATTTTAGCCTAATTTTCAGCGTGAAGCAAAAATATTCGGAAAAGCTCGCCAAATTTGCACTATTTTCTATTAAAACTTTTGACTTAACGCCAAAAATCGAGCTTTCTTGACAAATCGTCTACTCTTTACCACAATGCGCAGGTCGTAAGGGGCTATGTAGCTCAGCTGGTTAGAGCATAGCACTCATAATGCTGGGGTCAGTGGTTCGAGTCCACTCATAGCCACCAATAGTTTTTTTATTGCAGCTTTGGTCGCGAAGCTGTGTTTTTGTAGTTAAGAAATTTAAAGAGGTTAAATATGTCAACAATTTTTACAGTTATAGCGCAAAATCGCGCGGACGTGGGGAAAGGTGCGAGCCGCCGCTTACGTCGCAGCGATTTAGTGCCAGCTATTGTTTACGGTGCGGATCAAGAGCCAGTTAGCATTTCTATAGAGCAAATTAAATTTTTGCAAGCTTTATCTAATGAAGCTTTTTACACGCGTATTTTGACGCTAAAAATCAACGATAAAGAAGAAAAAGTTGTATTGCGTGATTTGCAACGTCACCCCTATGAACCACGCATTCTGCATGCTGATTTTCAAAGAGTTAGCACTACTGAGAAAATTACCATGCGTATTCCACTGCACTTCATTGGTGGCGATATAGCTCCTGGCGTGAAGCTTAAAGGTGGAGTGGTTGCTCATTTGTTATCTGATATAGAAATTCGTTGCTTGCCGGCTGATTTACCAGAATATATTGATGTTGATCTATCCAGCTTAGATCTTGATCAAACAGTGCATTTATCTGATCTAAAACTTCCAAAAAATACAGAAATATTAGGTTTAGTTAAAGATAGTACTAACGACAGAGCTGTGGCTAGCATTCATATTCCACGTGCTGTTGTTGAAGAGACAGCGGCTCCGGCAGCTGTTTCTGCTGAGGTTGAAACTGTGGCTGAAGCTAAAGCTAAAGAAGCTGCCGCTGAAGAGGCTAAGGCGGAAGGCGCAGCAGGTGCTGCTCCTGCTAAAGAAAAAGGCAAAGATAAAGATAAGGGAAAATAACATAGAGAGGACATTATTATGTCCAGTTCTCAGCTTAAATCTTTACGCTTGATTGTTGGTCTGGGCAATCCTGGTGCAGAATATCGGGAAACACGGCATAACGTTGGTGCTTGGTTTGTGGATAAGTTAGCTAGCGTTTACCGTGTGGATATGCGTCTTTCACCAAAACTTTTTAGTTTACTTGGTCCCCTTATCTTGCAAGAAAATCATAATAAATTACACCTCATGATCCCTTCTGATTATATGAACCTAAGTGGCAAAGCAGTGCAGGCGGTTGTTAATTTTTACAAAATTTCTTTAGATGAGATTTTGATTGCCCACGATGATTTAGATTTCTCGCCTGGAATTGCTAGATTAAAGTTCGGGGGTGGCCACGGCGGACATAATGGATTGCGCGATGTAATTAAAGCCTTGGGTAGCAGTGATTTTTATCGTTTACGTTTGGGAATTGGACACCCAAAAGATCGGAATTTAGTTGCGGATTATGTCCTTTCGAGGCCATCTTGTAGCGATAGAGTATTAATTAGAGACGCAATCAATCGGGCTGTTTCGGTTTTTCTAGATATGGCTAGTGGTAATTGGAATAAAGCTACAAGAAATTTACATCAGGAGGACTAGATTTCGTAGAGAACTAAACTTATTTTCTCAACTTATTGATTTATAAGGAAAACACATAGACATGTTTTTGGGAACTCCTCCTGTATATAAAAATATTTCTTCCAATTCATAATTTATTTTATGGCATTGAACGACACTTTCCCTCCGATCATTTGTCTCATGGGTCCAACAGCATCCGGCAAGACACGACTTGCTATAGAGCTTAGTGAAAGATTGCCAGAGTTTTTTAATTCAGTTATTAGCGTCGATTCTGGCATGGTTTATCGTGGGATGGATATTGGTACAGCTAAACCCAGTTTGGAAGAAAGGGCGAAACTGCCACATCATCTCATAGATATTCGCGATCCTTCTGATTCATATTCAGCTGGCGATTTTCGTCGAGATGCTTTAGAGCATATTGCAAAAATCCATACAGCAGAAAAAGTTCCACTTTTGGTTGGTGGCACGATGCTTTATTTTCGCGCTTTGCAGCGGGGCATTGCTGACCTTCCTAAAGCAGATCCAAAGATTCGTGCGCGTTTAAGTCAAGAAATGGAAAGCCTTGGTATTGCTACGTTGCATCGGCGCTTATTGGATATAGATGCTAAAGCTGGTGCGCGTATTAGCGTAAATGATGTGCAGCGTATTCAGCGTGCTTTAGAACTTTATGAACTAACCGGTAAACCCCCTAGCCAACTATTTACTGAGAATGCTGTTTCCGCATTGCCTTATCCAATTATAAATATAGCTATTTACCCTAAAGATCGTTCTATTCTACATAAACGCATTACTGAACGTTTTGCCGATATGCTTAAGCACGGTTTTATAGCCGAGGTAGAAGCGTTGCTGGCACGACAAGATTTATCTTTGGACTTACCATCATTGCGAGCGGTTGGGTATAGACAAGTTTGTAAATATTTAAAAGGCGATTTTTCCTATGAGAAAATGAGTGAAGAAGTAGTAATAGCAACAAGGCAATTGGCCAAAAGACAGTTTACTTGGCTAAGAAGTTGGCCAAATGTGACTTGGTTTGATAGCGATGATAGAAACTTAAGCCAAATTGTTGCTCACTATATTTCAAAAGAGTTGAAAATCTAAAGAGGTTTTATGTTACATGAAGATAAAAAGGCTTGGGATAAGGTTTTCAAAGAGCAAGGTCGTTTTTTTGATGCTATTTTATAGGTAAATGTGATTCATCATGGCAGGATTAGTTATATCCAAAAAGTTATTGCTGAGATAGAAAGAACCTTGCGTCCAGGTGGCGTTGTAGTTATGTCGATGCCAAAAAAAAGAAATCAGGCAGAACGTTTTGAAGAAGTAGAAAAACGCACTTTTGTTCCACTAGACGGCTGTGAAAAAGGTCTACCCCACCACTACTTTACCAAGCGAGAGCTACATGCTTTTTTCTCGGCCTTTAAATATCGTTCGATCAAAATGGATAATACTGACCATTATTTTCTATTTGGTGTAAAAAAGTAAATTAAGGTTATATTTGCGTAATCGGGATAGTAAAGAAATAATTTCTAAAAGACTACGTATAACCTTCGATTATATTGTTAAGTATCTAGCTGCGCTACTGCTTTCTTAATAGCCGGTCCATTTATAGGGGGACTTTGGTTTGACTAGATTTATTTAATACAGTACTATATTATGGCCGCACAAGGTTCTTCGGAAGGGAATTCAGACGTGCAGTAAGGATTGTTAGGAAGTTTTAACAATTTGGCCAATTTTCGTTACCGGAGAAACCAAATGACCGATCAAGCAAAGCATATTCCTTTCGTACCCGCAGAAACCTCTCTTGCTGAACTTACAATTCGTGCTCTAGTCATCGGATTGGTTATGGCAGTTGTTTTGGGAGCGGCCAATATTTATTTGGGCCTAAAAGCAGGCATGACGATTGCGGCAACTTTTCCAGCTGCTGTCGTTGGTATGGCACTGTTGAAAATCATGAAAGGCTCTATATTAGAAGAAAATTTAAGTCGTACTATTGCTTCTAGTGGTTACTGTATTGCCTCTGGATCAATTTTTATTTTACCCGCCTTCTATATAGCTGGCATTTGGACTACATTTGGCACTTGGTCAAATTATTTTGTTTCCGTAATCATAATGGCGGCTGGTGGTATTTTGGGAATTTTGTTTGTTACCATGATACGTAAAATGATGGTAGAAGATAAGGACCTGGTTTTCCCAGAATCTCTTGCAGCATCAGAAATTCATAAGGCGGGGAGAAGGGAAGGCGCGAATGCTAAATATTTATTTCATGCCATGGGTGTTGGAGCAATAATTCAAGCATTGGGTCAGTTGAGTCTTTTTGCATCTAGTTGGCAAAAGTTTGTTTCCTTTGCTAAGGCTTCAGTAAATTTGAAATCTGCAGGAACTGCTGTTACACAAGGAGGCATCGCTCTGAGTGCGCCAGCTATTAGTCCAGCTTTTATTGGTGTTGGATATATTATTGGACCAAAATTAATATCGTTAATTTTTGGTGGTGGTTTACTTGCGTGGGGTTTATTTGTCCCTTTAATGCTGTATTTCTTGGCTCCAGAAATTATCAATCAATGGCAGCATTTAAATGCTGCCGCAGTTGGACAAATTCCAGCAGAATCCGATTGGATTGCTTGGGCTACTATGATTTGGAAATTTATTGTTCGTCCGATCGCTATTGGTATGATGTTAACTAGCGCTGGTTTAACATTATTTAGGATGAGGAAGAGTTTAGCTATAGGATTAAAGAGAGCGTTTGGTGATATTGGACATAGTGCTTCTACAGATAAACATGTTGAGAGAACTGATCGCGATTTGAATTTTAAATGGGTGATAATTGGAATTTTAGGGATGTCTATTTTTACTGGATGTCTTTACTATTATTTTACACAAAACTTACTTGCAACTGTTTTAGCTGCGCTAGTAATGATTGTTATTGGTTTTGTGCTTACAGCTATTTCTGGTTACTTAATTGGTATTGTCGGTTCTAGTAACAATCCAGTGAGTGGACTTACCCTTATTGCATTAATCATAGCAGCTTTACTCATGGTATTTCTTGGGATTTCTGGTAAAGCCGGCATTGCAGCAACGCTGGGTATAGCAGCGGTAATCTGTATTTCTACTTGCGTCTCTGGCGATATGATTCAAGATTTAAAAGTTGGTTATATTTTAGGTGGAACGCCATGGCGCATGCAGCTTGGAGATATTTTAGGTGTTATTATCTCTGCAGCTATTATGTTTTTACCTTTGGTTCTGTTAAATCAGGCTGATATTAATGCGGGCAAATTAGCGCTACATCCTTATGAAGGCGGTTTTGGTAGCATTAACTTAGCTGCTCCGCAAGCTGGGCTAATGGCATATTTGGCTCAAGGTATTATTGGCGGAGCTATGGCTTGGCCATTAGTTATTGTTGGTATGATTATGGGCTTGGGGTTGGTTTTATTACAAGTTAGAAGTCCTATGCTAGTTTCTATCGGGATGTATTTGCCCATTGGAACTACATTTGCCATGTTTGTAGGGGCCTCTATCAAAGCATTAGCTGAGAAGGTATATCAAAAGAAGAATTTCAATGAGGCTCAAAAAACGCACGCAGAAAATATTGGTGTTTTAGTTGCATCTGGGTTGATTGCTGGCGAAGCATTAATCGGTTTAGTGTTTGCTGCTTTCGCCTTCTTCAATATTCCGATGCCTATGATCTTCAAAAATCCAACCTTTGCAGTAACTTTATTGGTTTTTGCCTTTCTTGCTTGGTATTTAGTTAGAATACCGACCAAGCACGCTGGCTCTAAGAACCAAGAGGCTCTTCCGCCGCTTGCAATGTGAAAAATTAGGGGGCGGTAAGCCCCCTTTTTTTTAGATGATTGGTCGTAACTCACATTTTCGGTTATAATGTGCCCCTTTGCAATAAAGGTTATTACGAACCGGGGTGATGATATGCCACTAGAAATATTTCACATCAGTATTCAACCTATAATCGACTTTTTTCATTTGCATCCACATTGGGCGGGCATAATCACTTTTTTTGTCGTGTTTTGCGAAGCCATGGCCGTTATTGGCGTTATTGTGCCGGGTTCTATCACTATGACAGCCATAGGTGTCCTTATGGGATCTGGTGTGATTTCTATTGCCAGTAATTATATTTGGGCTATTTGTGGTGCGATTTTAGGGGATTATATCAGCTATGTTTTAGGACTATATTTTAAAGGAAGGTTGCATCGTATGTGGCCGTTTAGTCGATATCCGCAAATGCTGGCTCATGGGGAAAAGTTTTTTGCCGATCATGGAGGAAAAAGTGTTATTATAGGGCGCTTTTTTGGCCCGATGCGCTCTATGATTCCTATGGTTGCTGGGATGTTGAAAATGTCGACTGGACGCTTTTTATTAGCGGCAATACCCTCTGCTTCTCTGTGGGCTGTTGCTTACATTACTCCAGGAGTGTTGCTCGGTGCCCTTGCGCTAGAATTGCCCCCAAAAGTCGCGACTAAATTTTTGCTTTGGGCTATGCTATTTATTATCGTTCTTTGGGGACTTGTATGGCTGGCGCAGCATTTTGTAAAACATATTACACGTCTTTGCGATCGTTATATCGAATTTTTATGGCATAAATTGCGCAGAAAACATTCTATGCGTTGGTTATTAGATCTTTTAGCCGATCCAAGCGACCCGAGTCATCATCAACAGTTGACCTTACTGATTTGTTCACTTTTAACGTTAATTATATTTGGTTTAATTATAATTAGTGTGATGCAAAATGGTACTTTAACCGCTTACAATCAACCACTTTATCATCTTTTGCATAGTTTACGCACACCAACCGGCGATCGCATTATGCTGGTCTTTACTTTCTTGGGTGAAACTAAAGCGCTTTTTCTTGCTCAAGTGTGCTTTATAGCTTGGCTAGCCTGGAGGCGTTATTGGTATGTTTGCTTGCATGCCGTTTTAATTTTAGGTTTTTGTTATGGTGGAACTGTAATTAAGAATTTTACTCATGTCGCAAGGCCGAATGGTTTGTGGTTAGAGATGAAAGATTATTCTTTCCCTAGTGGACATCTACTAGCTTCAGTGACTATTTATGGTTTTATGGCTTCTGTTATAGCGCGAGAAATGAAAAATTATCGCTGGATTCCTTATACCATAGTTTCTTGCATGGTTTTTGTTGTCGCTTTATCTCGACTTTATCTTGGTGCGCATTGGCTTACCGATGTTTTAGGTGGTATTTTCCTAGGTCTAAGTGCTGTAATGTTGGTGACTATATCCTACAGACGGCGCCCAGTTGGACAAGTTTCGCCAGGGCAAACCGCTCTAGCTGCTGGTATTATTGTTTTTAGTGTGCTTACTGTTAATGCCTTACATTCTTTTAGACATCAACTGAAAGATTTTTATTCTCCCTATGCTCCGATGCAAAGGGTTGATCTTAAAACTTGGCGTGACCAAACCCCTAGGATCTTAACCGATAATATTCCGGTATATCGCACGGATCGTTTAGGACATCCAGTGAACGCTTTTAATATCCAATGGGTTGGGGGAGACCTAAGCAATATAGAAAACTTCTTGATTTCTCGCGGATGGCAAAGTTACCAGGCCCACTTTAATTTGCAAGAAATTGTGCGTAGATTAACTTTAAAATCTACTACAGACCAGCGCTTGCCTATTTTAACGCAACTGTACAATAATCGTCCGGAAGCGTTACTTTTGACGAAAAACCTAGGTCCTGGAAAACCAATTCTTATTTTGCGCCTTTGGGATGCTAATGTGATTTTGAATAATTCACCAAAGCACCTATGGGTTGGTGTTATAGACTATTACCAACCGCCTGAAAAACTTATAAATATCAAAAAACATAATCATATGCCTATTACATTTGTGGGTGCAGTACAGGAACTAGCGCCATATGTTAAGAGTTTACATTGGCGAAAAATGACATTGCCTTCTGAAAACCAGCCTGAGGCGATGCGTAATTTGCAATGGAATGGGGATGTTTTGTTAGTTGAATCTCCTGAGTAAGTGTGTTTATGTACCCATATTCTGTTTTATTTTGAAAATTTATCAGGAAATTGTTTGACGATTCCCATTGTTAAAGCATTAGCGAACATTTAGGAAATATAAAAATTTATAGATCGTAGATAAATTTTTCTAAATAGAAAAATTCTTATCAACAAATTGCCAATTAATCACTTTCCAGAAATTTTCCAAATATTGTGCGCGTGCATTTCTATAATCTATATAGTATGCATGTTCCCAGACATCACAAGTTAATAAAGGGGTGTTGTCGGTAGTAATGGGTGTTTCAGCATTGCTGGTATTAATGATTATCAGTAAGCCATTTCTATCTTTAACCAGCCAAGTCCATCCTGAACCAAATAGGCCGAGAGCGGATTTGGTGAATTCTTCTTTGAATTTTTCAAAAGAACCAAAGGTTTTTACGAGAGCAGCAGCGAGTGATGGCGGAATATTTTCGTTAGTGTTGGGGTGGAGGCAGTTCCAATAAAAAGCATGATTCCAAGCTTGAGCTGCGTTATTAAAAATTGTTTTAGAAGAAGTTTTTATTATATTAGGCAAGTCTTTTTTTTCGAATTCTGTGTTGATAATCAACTTATTAAGATTAGTGATATACGCTTGATGATGTTTGCCATAATGATATTCTATGGTTTCTTCGGATATATAAGGGGCTAATGCTCCTTTGGGAAAAGGTAATTTGGGTAATTCAAAAGTCATAAGATCTCCAAAAAATATGTGATTGTTTTACATTCTAGGTAATAACTTCATCTATGATTTTTGCCATGGTGAAATCATTAGTAGTTAGTCCCCCAGCAGTATGAGTTGTAAGAGATATTTTTAGCTTGTTATAGATAAGACTAAAGTTTGGGTGATGTCCTTGTTCTTCGGCGATTATTGACAGTAAATCTAGGCAATATTTAGCTTCAGCGAAATCTTTAAACTTAAGTTCCTTAACGATTTTTTTTCCATCTACCAACTCCCAGCCACTTATCTCGGTGATCAAATTTTCGACCTGTAAAGCGGAAAGTGGGGTAGCGAATGCCTCACAAGCTAAACATTTCCCTAAAGTATCATTGCCTTTAGGAAGTATTGGGGTATGAATGATTTCATGAAGTTTTGCTAATGTTTGTTTGTAGTCAGGAGGGGTTGTTAGTTCTTCAACTATTTGCACATACCTAACAATATCGTTTTTATCTAGGATAATCACAGCTCGGGCGAGTAAATTATTTTCTTTGATTAGTAACCCGTAGTTAATTCCAAAAGATGAATTGCGGTAATCAGAAAAAACTTTAGCGTTTTGTATATTATTGCTAGAACAAAATCTTTGTTGTGCGAAAGGTAGATCTTTACTAACCCCTAGCACAACGACATCCGGAGAAAATTCTGATGCCTCTTTGTTAAATTCTTTAACCTGTAGATCACAAACGGGGGTGTCTAAAGATAGAAAAGAGGTAATGATTTTTACTTTTCCAGGAAAGTTAGCTAGAGTGATATTATTAAAGCTGTCATCTACTAAGGTGAATTGTGGGGCAGGTACACCGGTTTTTATTGCTCTTCCGACTAGCGTTACCGGCTTTCCTTTGAAAAATACCTTTTTAGAAATCATATTCTATCTCCCTTTGTGTATTATAATGGCTAATTATATTTTTTGCAAAAAACCTATATACTAATACATGGTTAGTTCGAATCCAGCCGAGCGCGCTAGATGCATAATAAATTTTTAGACAAATAGGAGAGTTTTATGGATAAAAAAATACTTATTTCTACAATTTCGGCTTTGACAGCTCCTGGTAAAGGTATTTTGGCTGCAGATGAAAGCGAGAAGACTATAAAAAAACGTTTTGCTGCAGTGAATATAGCTTCTACTGAAGAAAACCGCCGAGCTTATCGAGATATGTTATTAACAACTCCCGACATAGCGCAATACATCAGTGGAGTTATCTTATTTGAAGAAACTTTGTATCAAAAAAATCTTGCTGGTAAATTGTTTCCTGATTTTCTAAAAGAGCAAGGTGTTGTGCCAGGAATTAAAGTGGATAAAGGCTTTTTGTCATTACCTAATTTTGATGGAGACAATATCACAGAAGGTTTAGATGGTTTAGTAAAGCTTTTGGAAAAGCATAAACAGGCGGGAGCGCGTTTTGCTAAATGGCGCGCAGTAATTTCGATAACGCCGCAAAACCCAAGCCGTGTAGCAATTAAAGCCAATGCTGAAGTTTTGGCGCGCTATGCGGCAATTTGTCAAAATTTAGATCTTGTTCCTATAGTGGAACCAGAAGTATTAATTGATGGCGACCATACTATTTCGCGTTCGGCTGAAGTGAGTCACTCTGTGTTGCATTCAGTATTTCACGCCTTAAATAGACATAAAGTCATTTTGGAATATATGCTTTTAAAGCCGAGCATGGTTATTTCAGGAAAACAATGTGCGAAGCAAGCCATCGTGGATGAGGTTGCAGAAGCTACTTTACGTGTCTTATTAGAAACCGTTCCTGCAGCGGTGCCATCCATAAATTTCTTATCTGGTGGACAAACTCCAGAAGATGCTACGGTGCATCTTAATGCCATGAATGTATTAAAACCAAATAAACCCTGGAATTTGAGCTTTTCCTATGCTCGTGCTTTGCAAGAATATGCATTAACCGCCTGGGCTGGTAAACCGGAGAATGTTATCAAAGCGCAGCAGGCTTTTATAAAAAGAGCCGAGTTAAATAGTCTTGCTGTTCTAGGTAAATATCAAGCGACAATGGAAAAAGCCAAAATCAAGTAGCTCAACTTTATTTTTTTAAGCTAGGTCTGCTTGTAAGGCTAATTTGTGGCTTTCAAATGATAATCTAAAATATCTTTCAAGGTTTCATCTAAGGTATATTTTGGCTCCCAGCCCAAAAACTTTTTCGCATTTTGGATAGACGGGACACGGTTTTGCAAATCCTGATAGCCTTTGCCGTAATAGGCGCCTGAACTTGTGTCCACAATTTTAATTTTTGCCACATTGTCGCGATATTTTGGATAATTGTGAGCTAAAGCTAAGATTTTTTCAGCTAATTCACGGATGGAAAAGTTATTTTTAGGATTACCAATATTGAAAATATGGCTGGAAGCGGCATTGTCTTTATTGATTAAAATTTTCATGAGAGCCTCGATGCCGTCATTGATATGTGTAAAGCAGCGTCTTTGTTCACCGCCATCCACTAATTGTAAGTCTTTTCCGTAAATAATATTACAGACAAACTGCGTTACAACGCGCGAAGTATTGCTGGCTTTGTCGTGCGGATCATCTTGCAGAGGTCCAATCCAGTTGAAAGGACGAAATAGAGTGTAAGCCAACTGGCCGCGTGAGCCGTAGGCGTAAATCACTCGGTCCATAAGTTGCTTGGAGCAAGAATAAATCCATCTTTCTTTATTGATTGGCCCTTGGGTTAGCTCACTTGTTTCTTCATCGAAAACCTCGTTTTTACTCATGCCATAGACTTCGGATGTGGATGGAAAAATGATGCGTTTGCCATATTGTACGCATTGCTTTACAACGCTTAAGTTAGATTCGAAATCTAATTGGAAAACGCGGAGTGGATCTGTCACATAAATAGCGGGATTAGCCACAGCTACTAAAGGTAAGACAAGATCGCATTCTTGAATGTGCTTTTCCACCCAATCTGGATTTTTAAGAACATCGCCTAGCGTAAAGTGAAGTCTTGCATGCCCCAAAGAGCTTTTTAGCTTATGATCTTGGATGTCTATGCCATAGATTTCCCAGTCTGTTTGTGACAGGATTTGAGGCACCAAAGAGGCGCCAATAAAGCCGTTTATACCTAAAATTAAGATTTTTTTAGTCATAGTTTGCTCCAAAATTAGAAGAAGACCCGAGCATTTTGAAGAAGCGGCTAGGCGGCGAGGAGCGAGCAACAGGATTGTATCAGACATACATGACTGTTGCGAGCAACGAAGCCAACAAAGCCGAAATTAAAAAGGCGAAGGGTATTCAAGGCGCGAATATAGCATTTGGTAGAGCTTTTGAACAGTTTCTTGTACAATCAGCACACTTGAAACATGGGGGCTTTCCATATGAAAAATATTTTGGTAACGGGCGGTGCTGGATACATAGGTTCCCACATGATATCTGCACTCAAAGAGGCTGGTTATCATCCGGTGATTTTAGATAATTTATCAACTGGTCACAAAAGCGCAGTGCTAGATGCAGAGCTAGTTGTGACAGATATAGCTGATCAAACAACTCTTCGAGCCGTTTTCCAGACTTATAAGTTTTCCGCTGTTATGCATTTTGCTGGTTTTATTCGAGTTGGAGAATCAGTAGAAAATCCAGCCAAGTATTATCAAAATAATCTAGCGCACAGCTTAAATTTGCTCGATGTGATGCTAGAATACAAAGTTAAAAATTTAATTTTCTCTTCTAGTGCTGCCGTTTATGGTGACCCAGAATATACTCCAATTGATATTGCACATCCCAAACATCCAATTAATCCATATGGACAATCCAAGTGGATGTTTGAGCAAATCTTATCCGATTATGACAAAGCCTATGGTTTAAAATCTACTAGTTTACGTTATTTTAACGCGGCCGGAGCTGATCCTTTGGCAAGACTAGGCGAATGGCATGATCCAGAAACTCATTTAATTCCACTAATTTTGCAAGTAGCATCAGGGCGTTCTCAAGAGATTCAAGTATTTGGTAGAGATTATCCAACTAAAGACGGTACTTGTGTTCGGGATTACATACACATTTGCGATTTGTGTCAAGCGCACCTATTGGCCTTGGAAGCGCTTTTGCAAGATGGAGCAAGCACGGCATATAATCTTGGCAATGGTAATGGTTATTCGGTTTTAGAAGTCATCGAAATGGTCAAAAAAGTTACGGGTAAAAATATTAAAGTTAAGTTCAGTCCGCGCCGCGCTGGTGATCCAGCGGTTTTGGTTGCGGATGCTGAAGAGGCAAAGCAAAAGTTAGGCTGGAAGCCAGAATTTTCAGATTTGGAAATGATCATTTCTCACGCTTGGGCGTGGGAGCAGAAGTTAATGACTCGTCACGGTGTAGGTAACGAAAGCGAATGAATGTTGATAAAGTAAATATAAACAATCTTAGATTTTCTTTACATAAGGAATGTTCACCAACGCATTTAATTTACGAGGCGTTACGTAACAAACTGAGGTCGTATAGTTTCAGCAGGATTGGTACTTATAAAATAAACAATTATATTTTGGCATACCATGATGAGAATAATAATCTTATGGCGGGCTTGTATGCTTTCTGTCGCCTTGGAGTTTTTCATATCGAGCTATTATGGGTTGATGAATCATTACGTAAGCAAAGGTTAGGCTCGCGCTTATTGGAACAAGCGGAGGATTGCGCTCGACAAAGTGATGCCATTTATATGACAGTCAATACCGCAACTTTTCAGGCACCAGATTTTTATTTAAAAAACGGTTATGAGATTTTTGCCAAGTTGCCGCTTTTTATAGCAAATATGGAAGATCAATATGATTATTTTTTGATAAAATATCTAAAAAGCTAAAAAACATGTCTATATGATTTACTTATAAATCAAAGAGTTATATTCTCAAGTTAAGATCGAGGTGTTTATGACTAAAAATTTAAAAGGCGAAGCAAAAATTGGGCTGGAACCCGGAGTTTTCAGGTTTGGAAACAATAATTTCTCATGCGTGGGCGTGGGAGCAGAAATTTACACATTCTAAATGAAGAAGAAAGATTTATTTAAACTGTGAAGTAATTGGCCGCCGAGCTTTTGCAGAGTAGAACGCCGACCTATGAATATCGCTAGTTTACTAACAAGCCAAGAAGGAAAAACTCTTGAATTTAAGCAAAGTAGGGGCAGACCTGTGTGTTTGCCCAAAAAACATGTATACAGATTTTCTTTATAAATCAAAGCGTTACATTTAATTATTTTAAAGGGGGATATAAACATGCCAAAAGAAGCATTAAGACACGACATAACATATCTAAAGGATAGTTACTATATTGGTAGTAATGGCAATCAGGTGCTGCGAGGGGCGGATGTTACTGTTAAATACAACGGGAAATTAGCTATTCAACGAGATAACGTCTCGACCTTTCGTGTACCGATAGAGGATTTTGGTGATCTTTGCGCTACGTATTATCCGGATTGCTGCGGTTGTTGTGGTACGACACATAGTCAGATGATTAGCCAAGCGGTTGAAGAACACCACTCTGAAATCAATCAAGAAATAGAAAGGCGCATAGCGCATGAAGCCGTGCTTACGCAAGGCTTACAGAGAGGACCTACTGTCTCTCAACCTATGGGTGCACGAATTACATTATCGAATGGTTCTACCATAGAAAATGCTACCCCAGAATTGTTGGCAGGACTTATGCAATTAGGGTTGTTTTCTGCTCCAGCACAACCAGCTCATTCACAAGCAGCTACATTACCAACAAACGCAATGGTTGCTTTACAGCCTGTTCAGCCCTCAACTCTGCTAAGTAATACGGTGTTTAGAGCACAGGCAGATCAGATATCTGTTCCTCTTTTAGGGAGCAATAGCACAATGATTGAGAGTTCAGTGCCTAAAAAATACGGAAGTACGTCAACCTGATAAAATGGACTCGCCTTCTTACTACATGTAACAAAAGAGGCTAGGTCTAACAGGAAACCATTAGTTGGTAATGGAAGCCACTCACGTATCTTTTTCCCCTGAAGCAATGGGCTTAAGATAACCGCACCAAGTTTCCTCATTTCGCTTGAGTTGTGACTAAAACAGTTTTACATATATAACAGCAGCCGAAATGGTCAGCTTGTCTTTGCAAGCCTTTTTGTACACTGGCTATTCGGGATATTCTGACCATTTCGCCGCGTCTTTGAAAACGTTAACGAGTCATATGTCTTTGGCGGCGGCAGGGCGGGGTGAAAAAGCCAAAGAGATGTGCAAAATGATTTGTGGGTAGGTTTTACAAAAATACGGATTACTTATACACTACGCTACTCTAATCATGCTTAATTTCATGGCGAGGTAATTTTATGACTAAAGCAAAGATTGGCATCATGGAAGGTAACGAGGCGGTAGCTTATGTTGCCTATAAAATTAATGAGATATGTATTATTTATCCAATCACACCAGCATCGGCCATGGGTGAATATACTGACCAATGGGCAACCGATGGACGTAAAAATATTTGGGGTACTGTTCCTCATATCGTAGAAATGCAAAGCGAAGGGGGCGCTGCTGGAGCTATTCACGGCGCAATTCAAACTGGTGCTTTAGCGACAACTTTTACAGCTTCGCAAGGCCTACTTTTGATGATTCCTAATATGTATCGTATAGCTGGTGAATTGACTCCAACTGTGTTTCATATTGCTTCTCGAATTTTGGCTTATCAAGGGATGTCGATATATTGCGATCACAGCGATGTGATGGCTGCGCGCGCAACTGGTTTTGTCATGCTTTGTTCTAATAGCGTGCAAGAAGCGCACGATTTTGCTTTGATTTCTGAAGTTGCTAGCTTGAAATCACGTTTGCCGTTTTTACATTATTTCGATGGGTTTCGCACTAGTCATGAGGTTAATAAAATTAATCTTCTTTCTGATGAAGAAATGCTTGCGATGATGGATATGGAGTTAATAGAAGAACATCGTGCTCGGAAGCTTACGCCGAATGATCCGTTGGTACGTGGTGCCGTGCAAAATTCTGATACTGCTTTTCAAGCGCGTGAATCGGGTAATAAATTTTATGATGCTTTGCCCAATATTTTAACTGAGACCATGCAGGAATTTGCGAAAGTAACAGGACGCAATTATGGGCTTTTAGATTATGTGGGCGCTAAAGATGCTGAAAAAGTAGTCATCATCATGGGGTCCGGGGCTGAAACGGTAACTGAAACAGTAGAGCATTTGACTAAGCAAGGTGAAAAAGTTGGCATAATCAAGGTTCACCTTTTTAGACCTTTTCCCAAGGAAGAATTGTTGAAATTACTACCAAAAACTTGCAAGAAAATTGCAGTGTTGGATCGTTGCCGAGAGTCTGGTGCTGTAGGAGAACCGCTATACACAGAAGTTGCTGCAACCCTCTTAGAAGCTCATAACGCAGGAACATTGCATAATCAAGTTCTACCCAAACTCATTGGCGGACGTTTTGGCATTGGTTCTAAAGAATTTACTCCAGCGATGGTACAAGCGATTTTTGTTGAATTAGGTAAAGATAAACCAAAACACAATTTTACTGTTGGCATTGTGGATGATGTTACGCATACAAGTCTAACTTATGATCCTAAATTTGTTATCGAGCCAGATTATGTTAAGCGTGCGATATTTTATGGTCTAGGGTCAGATGGTACAGTAAGCGCTAATAAAAACACGGTTAAAATTATTGGCGAAGAAACAGAGCAATTTACGCAAGCTTATTTTGTTTATGATGCGAAAAAATCTGGTTCAAAAACTATTTCCCATTTGCGTTTTAGTCCAGAGCCAATTCATTCTACTTACCTAATTCAAGATGCAAATTTTATTGGCTGCCATCAATATGGCTTAATTAGTAGGTTTAATGTCTTGGAGAAAGCTGCACCAAAGGCGATTTTTTTATTGAATAGCATATATGGCCTGAAGGAGGTTTGGCAGCATTTACCAGAAGTTATCCAAAAAGAAATTATTAATAAGCAAATTTCTTTCTATGTGATCGATGCCTATAAAGTCGCTGATATGGCTGGTATGGGTGGACGAATTAATACTATCATGCAAACTTGTTTTTTTGCTTTGAGTAATGTTTTGCCGAAAGACGCTGCTATTGAAAAAATTAAAGCTAGTATTGCTAAGTCTTATGGCAAAAAAGGTGAGGCGGCTTTAGAGAAAAACTTTGCTGCTGTTGATCAAGCTTTGGCTAATTTACATCAGGTAGAGGTGCCAAAAACAGTAACCTCTAAGATTAATTTAATTCCAGCGGTAAGCTCTGCTGCGCCGCCGTTTATACATGATGTTATTGGAAAGATGCTAGATGATCGAGGCGATGAGTTACCAGTTAGCGCTATTCCTGGGGACGGTTCTTATCCGCCAGAAAGCACTTGTTGGGAAAAGCGTAACATAGCTTTTTCTTTGCCAGTTTGGGATCCGGATGTATGCGTGCAATGTGGCCAGTGTAGTATTGTCTGTCCGCATAGCGCTATCAGAGCTAAACGTTATCCATCGAATTTACTTAAAGATGCTCCTGCGGGATTTAAATCAGCGAAAGTACGCGATCCAAAATTTAAAGACCAAAACTTTACTTTACAAATTTATTGCGATGATTGCACAGGATGTGGTTTATGCGCTTTGTCTTGTCCAGTAAAGGCTAAAGGCGATGCGAAAAAAGCTTTAGATATGGCGCCAAAACCAGAGGTTTTAGACAGCGGGCGCGCTAATGTTGAATTTTTTGATAGTTTGCCAGCGCCTTCTCGCGATGAACTAGATTTAAATAACGTGCGTGGGGCACAATATTTGCCACAGTTTTTTGAGTTTTGTGGGGCTTGCGCAGGTTGTGGTGAATCTTCATATATGCGCATTTTGTCGCAACTTTATGGCGATAGATTGTTGATTGCGGATGCTTGTGGTTGCTCTTTGGTTTACGGTTGTAATTTACCAACTAATCCATGGGTGCGTGATAAAAAAGGCCGAGGTCCAGCCTATTCCGGCTCTCTCTTTGAGGACAATGCCGAATTTGGTCTTGGATTTGCCTTAACGGCTGATAAGCATAAAGAATATGCTTTGGAATTGCTGAAAACTGTAGGCAATAAGTTAAATCCTACTTTAGTAAAAGATCTAGCATCTTCGCAGTTGACTACGGCTGCAGAAATCGAAGCGCAGCGTATGCGCATTGAGGAGCTAAAAAAGCAACTCAGCACATATAACGACATCCAATCTAAGCAACTCATTTCTTTGGCTGATTATCTGGTACGCCCAAGCATTTGGGCAGTAGGAGGGGATGGTTGGGCATATGATATAGGTTATGGTGGTTTAGATCATGTTTTGGCGAGCGGGCGTAAGATAAATATTTTAGTTATGGATACAGAAGTTTATTCCAATACAGGTGGGCAATCTTCTAAGGCTACACCGCGTGGAGCGGTAGCTAAATTTGCTACACACGGAAAAGCGTCAGCCAAAAAGGATCTTGGGTTAATGGCTATGACTTATGGTGATGTATATGTTGCGAGCATAGCTTTGGGAGCCAATCCTAATCAGGCTTTAAAAGCTTTTCTAGAGGCAGAAAGCTATCCTGGTACATCGCTGATCATTGCTTATTCACATTGTATAGCGCATGGCATCGATATGCAGGATGGTTTGAAGCAGCAAAAGCTTGCGGTAAACAGCGGCTATTGGCTACTTTATCGTCATGATCCGCGTCGCATTGAGCAGGGTCTAAATCCATTGCAATTGGATTCACCCGAGCCGAGTATTCCCTTAAGCGAATATATGTATAATGAAAACCGCTACCGTATTTTGCAGCAACAAGATCCAGAGCACGCCAAAAAAATGCTGGAACTTGCTGAAAAAGACGTGAAGAGGCGTTGGCAAAAATATAAAAATCTGTAGACCCGAGTTTATTTTCATAACTCATTGATTTATAAAGAAAACGTGTAGACATGTTTTCTAGGAGAAAGCCCATTATGACGAATCATTCTTCAGAAGCAACACCTAGAAATAAAAAATTGATCGATCAAGCAACGGCCATAAAAAAAGATCTGATTGTTGGTGTGGTAAGTCCAACAACCAAAGATTCTTTAGAGGCTGTAATTCTCGCCAATCAAAAAAAACTAATTACGCCAATTTTATTTGGCCTAAGAAAGCAGATTCTGCAGGTGGCTAAAGAAGCGGATTTGGATGTTTCCGGCTATGAATGTGTAGACGCGAAAGATGCGGTCACAGCTGCTAAGATGGCTATTCAATTTGCTAGAGAAGGTAAAGTAAATTCTTTAATGAAAGGTGATATCCACACAGAAGAAATTATGCGGGAAGTGGTGGCGAGAGAAAGCGGTTTGCGCACTGACAGACGTGTCAGTCATTGTTTACTTATTGATGTTCCAAGCTATCCTAAACAGATGATTTTTTCAGATGTTGCGATCAATATCGCTCCTGATATCAGTATGAAGAAAGATATTGTGCAGAACGCTATAAATTTTATGCATGCTCTAGGTGTGAGTAAGCCAAATGTTGCTATTCTAGCGGCAGTAGAAACAGTCTCAGAAAATATTCAAGCTACGCTAGATGCGGCTGTGCTTTGTAAAATGGCGGAAAGAGGGCAGATTACAGGCGGAATTTTGGATGGGCCAATATCTATTGATTTGGCGATTTCCAAAGAAGCTATGCAGATTAAGCGTTTTCAGCCGGTTTTGCCAGATTTGCCAGATATTTTTATATCGCCAGACCTCAATGCTGGTAATATTGCTGTTAAGATTTTAGATTATTTAGCCGGTGGACAAAGCGCAGGAATTGTTGTTGGAGCTAAAGTTCCGATAATTTTGATGCGTAGATCTTCTCCAGCTATAGAGCATTTACTTTCTTGTGCTTTGGCAAAAATTTATTGTGATTATCATGGCTAAATTAAATTTGGTTTTAAACGTCGACATTTTGTCGACGGTTGAGGGCAGGTACAAATTGTACCCATCTTTTTTTCTATTAACGGCGGTTTGTACATGTCTTAATTTTTTGAGGAGTTGTAATTGTGAAAGCGATTTTGGTTATCAATGCTGGTTCTTCGACAGTAAAATTTGCTATATTTTCCATAGGCGACAAACTTAAAAAAGAATTTAAGGGAATAGTAGATAGGATACTAGTTCAGCCACATTTTAAAGCGGAATCTTGCTCTACAGATGAGACTTTTACATGTGATATTGCAGTTCAGGGGGAAAAAGATACATATTATAGACAAGCCATTGAGTATATCTTAAGTTGGGTGTTAGAAAGGGGATTTAACATAGTGGCGGCCGGGCATCGTGTTGTGCATGGCGGACCAAAATATTTTGCGCCGCTAGTCTTAAACGACAGTATTCTTCAGGAGCTTTCTTCATATAATCAGATAATGCCACTACATCAGCCGTTTAATATCAAAGGAATTAAAATTTTGGAACAGGAGTTACCTCGAGTATTGCAGGTTGCTTGTTTTGATACTGGATTTCATGTTACATGTGATCCAATTTCTCAAACCTATGCTTTACCGAAAAGATTTAGAGATGATGGCATCAGAAGATACGGATTCCATGGCTTATCTTACGAATATATAGCTTCGCAGTTTTCTACTTGTATGTCAGCTCAGGAAGCAAGTGGAAAATTTGTTGTAGCGCATCTTGGAAATGGGTCCACAATGGCGGCGATCAAAAACCAAAAAAGCGTAGCCACATCGATTGGCTTTACAGGGATTGGTGGGCTTCCCATGGGAACACGTTGTGACTCAATCGATCCTGGCGCTGTTCTTTACATGATGAATAAATATAGTTTAAGTACCGATCAAATGCTAAATGTATTTTATCGCGAGTCTGGATTATTAGGTTTGTCTGAAGTAAGTTCTGATATGCGCGATTTACTTGCCAGTGATAAGGCTTCGGCAAAATTGGCCATAGATTTTTACGTACAAAGAGTTGCTTTGTTTGCGGGAGCTTTAGCTGCAGAGTTGCAAGGTATGGATGGTTTTGTTTTTACAGGTGGAGTAGGTGAGAATGCTGCTATAATTCGTGCTCAAGTTGGAGATAGATTGCGCTGGTTGAGTGCTGAAATTGATGTGGATGCGAACGAGAGGCGTATAACTAAACCAACAAAGATTAGTACAAAAACTAGTAAAGTTGTAGTTTGGGTAATCCCAACTGATGAAGAAGTAGTTATAGCGAAACATACGCAAAATTTACTAAATAACAGTGAGTAGAGATGCGATTTATTGTGTCTTTGCTGAATTTCGTGGTTTTAAGTTTGTAAATAAAATATTTTTAATTGGAGATCCTAAATTATGTCATCGTTACCTGATCCAAAATCACACGCCGACTGGGAAATTGCTGCAGCTGCAGAAAAAAATATGAAATCTATTTTTGAGCTTGCGAAAGAAGTAGGCATTTTACCTGATGAGCTTTTGCCACACGGTAATTACATTGCTAAAGTAGATTACAAGAAAGTTTTAAATCGTTTAAAAGATAAACCAGATGCTAAATATGTAGATATTACCGCGATCAATCCTACCCCATTAGGTGAAGGTAAATCTACAACCACGATTGGATTAGTGCAAGGTTTAGCTAAGCGTAAACTAAAAGCAATCGCAACAATTCGCCAGCCATCTGGCGGTCCAACTATGAATATCAAAGGATCTGCTGCAGGCGGTGGGTTATCACAAGTGATTCCACTAACACCGTTTTCACTTGGTCTAACTGGTGATATTAATGCAATTATGAATGCGCATAATTTGGCAATGGTTGCTTTAACTGCGCGTATGCAGCATGAAGCTAACTATGATGATGCAGAATTGGCGCAGAAAAAGTTACGACGCCTAAATATAGACCCATACAATATTCAGTTCGCTTGGATTATAGATTTTTGTGCACAAGCTTTACGTAAAATGGTGATTGGTCTTGGTGGAAAGATGGACGGTTTCGCCATGGAATCTCGTTTTGATATTGCTGTATCATCTGAAATTATGGCGATATTAGCTATTGCCAGTGATCTCAAAGATTTTCGTGAACGCATGAGTAGAATAGTTGTTGCATACGATAAAAAAGGTAAACCAGTAACAACTAAAGATTTAGAAGTTGACGGAGCAATGACAGCTTGGATGTTGGATGCATTAAATCCCAATTTACTACAAACAGTAGAGGGCCAGCCTGTATTTGTACATGCGGGACCATTTGCAAATATTGCTATTGGTCAGTCTTCTATTATTGCAGATCGTGTTGCTGCGAAACTTGCCGATTACGTTGTGACAGAATCTGGATTTGGTACTGATATTGGTTTTGAAAAATTTTGTGATCTTAAATGTCGTTATTCTGGAATAAAACCAAACGCAGCGGTGATTGTTGCAACAATTCGCGCATTAAAATGTCATGGTGGTGCTCCGATACCGGTTCCCGGTCGTCCAATTCCAGAAGAGTATAAACAAGAAAACTTAGATTGGGTTGAAAATGGATGTGCTAATTTGTTGCAGCACATTAATATTGTAAAGCAAGCTGGAATCAATCCCGTGGTTTGTCTAAACGCCTTCAGTGGAGATACGTCGAAAGAAGTTGAGGTAGTGAAGCGTTTGGTTACAGCAGCAGGAGCCAGATTTGCTTGCTCACATCATTGGGAAAAAGGTGGGGACGGTGCGCTAGAGCTTGCTGATGCAGTTATTGAGGCTTGCAACGAACCAAATGATTTTAAATGTTTGTATGATTTGGATATGCCGATGGGACAACGAATTGAGTTGATTGCAAAAAATGTTTATGGTGCTGATGGTGTTGAGTATACAGATGAAGCGAAGAAAAAATTACAAACAATTGAGAAAGATCCAGAGCTCTGCAAGCTTGGCACATGTATGGTGAAAACACATTTGAGTTTGTCAGATGATCCAAATAAAAAAGGTGTTCCAAAAAATTGGAAACTTTCTGTGCGAGATTTTTTAATTTATCGTGGAGCAGGATTTGTTTGTCCAGTTGCTGGTGCGATAAAACTTATGCCAGGTACTTCTTCTAATCCTGCTTTTCGTCGTATCGATGTGAATGTGGAAACAGGCGCCGTTACTGGATTATTTTAGTATTGTAAAAATTTATAATTTTTTTTACGAAGAGAAAAATATGTTATCAAAGCAAACAGAAAAAATGAAAACGTTGATCAAAAAAGTTTTGGAAGAACACAAAGCAGAACAATGTAAAATTTTAGACGTGAGAAACTTGACTGATCTCACAGATTGTATGATCATCTGTAATGGTTCCTCAAGTCGCCATCTAAAAATTTTGGCGGACAAGATTACCGAAAATGTAAAAAAACATTTTGGTTTTAAGCCGTTAAGTACCTCTCGAGGTGGTGATAATGATTGGGTTGTGGTGGATTTGTGGAACATTATTGTGCACCTTATGTTGCCTAGAGCGCGTGAGGAGTACGTTTTAGAAGAGCTGTGGGATGCGAGTTTTGCTAAATCAGCAACGAAGCGTCTTCCACTACAACTTGAAGGAGTAAAAAAAATGAAAAAAGCATGCAAAACGAAAAAGGCAGCAACGTGCAAATGCAAAGCTGTTAAAAAGGTAGCTAAGAAGAAAGTTGCCAAAAAACCAGCGAAGAAAAAAGCTAAGAAATAAATTGCCTGATCGTTTGGAAAATTCCCAAGGGGGATTAGTTGAAGACTTATTTCCCCTTGGGAATTTTATTTTGTGGTAAGATGTATGAAGATTCGTCTAGTAGCTATTGGTAGGAATGCTCCTCAGTGGATAGTGGAAGGATTTTGCGAATACAGTAAGCGCTTACCCAAACAAATGTCTTTAGAGTTGCGTGAAATCGCAACTGCTAAACGTTCTGGGCAAAAGGGTTTACAGCAGATATTAGAGGAAGAAGGCGCTAAAATGCTTGATGCGATTGCTCCCGATGATTTGGTGATAGCATTAGATGAGCGCGGTGCGATGTGGAATACTTTGGATCTTGCAGCGAAGCTGCAGAATTGTTTGAACATCAATCAAAACATTAGCTTACTTGTTGGCGGTCCGGATGGTTTACATCCCGACTGTAAGAAACGATCTCATATAATTTGGTCCCTTTCTCCTTTAACTTTACCTCATGCTTTAGTGCGTGTTATAGTTGCGGAACAGATCTATAGGGCATGGTCTATATTGCAGCACCACCCTTATCATCGTGGATCTTAAAAATATGCTTTTATTTCTGCGACATCTAATAGCAAAATTTAAAGAACAGCATCCAAAAGTTCTTCTGCCACCGGCGGACTTGGAATATGTTGCTGAAGAACTGCGTATTTTTCATGAGAACATCAAACAGGCAATGCATTTTTTGCAGCATGAATCTAGGGGAGTAAGTGTTTTTAAGACTGCCCCGCCGCTTTTTTTAGTCATTGGAGCAAGCAGCGCGGGTAAGTCGACTCTTTTATCGCAATCTAATCTTGGATTGATAGATGCGAACAGGCAAGAATTTTCTAATCCCGCCTCAACGCGTTATTGCAATTTTTGGTTTTCGCAAAAAGAAATTTTTGTGGATACTGCTGGCCATTATACTTCTGCTGCCCCTAGTGATGCTGCTACTAATTTGGCATGGCGCGGTTTATTAAAGTTAATGCATCGTTATCAAATGCATTTTCCATTATCAGGTGTGATTATAGCTATAGATTTACCAGCACTAGCTCGTTATCCAGACTTTCTGTCGCAGATGCTGACCAACTTTAAACAGCGTCTCTATGAAATTGCTAAATATGCACACAATATTCCTATATTTTTAGTTTTTACTAAGAGTGATTTAATTTTAGGATTTAAAGAGTTTTTTGCTGATCTAAGCAGTGAAGCAAGACAACAAAGATTTGGTATCAGTTTTCACAATAATCGCTCTTTACGACCCATTCAAGTGTTTAATTCTAAATTTTCTATTCTTGTAAAACATCTTAATGAATTTGCTTTAAACCGCTTACAACAAGAAAGTAATTTACTGAGACGCGAGCTAATTAAAGATTTCCCCTTGCAGATAGAGAACTTAGGTAAAACAATTCATGCAATTATTAATGAGGTTCCGCATAGCGGATATACATATTTGTCAGAAATTTGCTTTACTAGTAGCTTGCAAGAAGGTAAGCCTCATGATTGTTTATTTACTGTAACTAATAAAGATAGCAAGAAAGTCGTGGCGAGAAAAGGGCATATTCGTGGTGTATATGCTGCGAATAAACAGCAATCTTACTTTGTAGATGAATTGTTTCAGCAGCTCATAAAACTTGCTCATAAAAGGCAACCCAAAAATAGGGAATTTTACGCGAAAGATAAGCTGAAGAGAAAAGTGGTGTTTAAATTACCAATACATCAGAAACCTTTAAAAATCTTAGCTTTTAGCTTTGTCGTGTTGTGTTTTATTGGTGGGATCGTTTTGGGATATCACTATAATAATTTGTACTTATCTCGGAGCTTTCATGACTTGCAAAAACAATATTCAGCATTAAATAAAGAGAAAGATGTCAGCAAGAAATTGTTACGTACTTATGAATTGTTACAGAAAGACCACGTGATGCAAAATAGTTATCGTTGGCGTTTGGTTGGCGAGAATAATTTACGTAAACAATTTAGTTCTGATTTAGAATTGAGTTATTCAAGTGCACTAAATTCTGTCTTTGTTCCGCAATTACAGTCAGCCTTAGCGAAGGAATTGGATAACGATAATACGGATGATAGCATTGCAACATATTCTGCGCTGAAAGTTTATCTGATGTTGGGTGACAATAGTAAAATGGATTGTGGTTATGTGAAAGGTTGGTTTATAAACTATTGGATAAATGTAGCAAAGTTGGAGCCAACAGTTATAAATCAGAATGTACAATACCTAGAAGATTTCTTTGCCAAGAAAATAAAAATAGCTATTGACGATGCTTTAGTTAGTTCGGTACGTGCTAATTTTTCAAAACTTCCGCCAGAAAAGATTTTATATGCTATATTTAACGATCGTTCTAGTCTATTAGCCAAACAAGATCATTTACTAATAGGTACGGATCGTAAATCTATTTTCAATACTGATAGTTTTGTAGTTTCTTCTTTATATGAGCACCAAGAGATACGTGATATTTCACAAGATCTCTCGTCTTTTCTAAAAGACACGAAATTACACGACTGGGTAATGGATTTAAATGAGCCAGATTGGGTGGCTAGGGTTGCTGATGACGAAAAGGTTAAAAAATCTATCCTCGATTTATATTTTTCTACATATGCTAAAGTTTGGAAAGATGCGCTTGGAAAAGTAGAAATCAAAGAATTTGGTAGTTTGCAAGGTGTAGGTTCTGATTTGAAAGGATTAGTTCTCGCAAATGGGGCCCTTTTAACGCTGGTGCAAAAAATTAAAGAAAATACGGGGAGTCTAGATAATACAAACATTTTTAAAAATTGGCAGGATTTGGATGTTCAGAAGTTATCTGATTTGATAAATGCATTTTCCCAATTCGCAGACAAAATAGCCGCGTCTAGTAATGTCCAAGAAGCAGCGTGGGTAAATGCAAAAAATATTATACAAGATGAAAAGTTTCCGGCAGTTATAGAAGATATTAATAATTTTGCCAAGGATGCACCAGAGCCACTACGTACCTGGTTGCATGTTATTGTGGATAATTATTGGAAGCTACTTTTGCAAAATAGTCATATCTATATAAATAACGTTTGGAATTCAAATGTTCTTCCTAAATTTGCAGCTAATTTGTTAAATCGCTATCCTCTTTACAAAGACGCTAGCTCTGATGCGCACTTAGAAGATTTTAATGCTTTTTTTGCTCCTAAGGGTACTTTGGATAACTTCTTTACCTCATATTTAAAGCCTTTTGTGGATGTTAGTAAGGATTATTGGGTCTGGAAAGAGTTTGCAAATCAAAAGCTAGATATTCCTCAGTCTACTTTAGAAATGTTTATCCGCGGTTATTTAATTGAAAAGATGTTTTTCGCTGATGTCGCAATGATTCCTGATATTCATTTTTCTTTAACACCGACTTCTTTAGATGCCAAAACTAAAAGCTTTACTCTATTGGTTGATGGCCAAGTAGTGTTTGCTACTAATAGCAAAATGAAAGAGCAGAGGCTTAAGTGGCCGGGCCCTGAAGTTGGCAATGTTGCTATACAATTTGTCGATCAGCAAGGACAAAATACACAAGCTTCTTTCACTGGTCAATGGGCTTGGTTTAAGCTCTTGGACCATTCTGATGTTCAAACTACTAGTGATGTACACCGATACGAAGTGACTTTTAGTAATGAAGGAAGTTTCGCTAAATTTAATTTAGTAGCATCTAAGGCAGCTAATCCTTTTATTCCGGATATAGTTAATAATTTTAGGTGTGTGGATAAGTTGTAGTCCCTGTTCTTGCTATAGCAAGTTTACCTGATCTTCCTGGAACTTCGCCCTGTATTAACTCTAACACTGGTATGCTGGCGCGATCTTTGAGATCTTCTGCTGCTATGCTAGACAGAGTAGTGAAAATGACACCTTGTTTTTGCATATATTTGAGAAAGGCTGTGAACCAATCTAAATATTTCATACCCTCTAGTTCAGCGTGAATAGTTAAAACATTGGGGAGGTTAGCTTGTAACAGTGAGAAATAATACGCATTGAGAGCGTTTAAAGGCAAACTCGGAAGCCCTAGAATTTCATCTAGGGTTGGTAAAGTCGTTGGAATTTGTAGTGTGCGGAATACTTGGTTGCCACTCCGCGGAAAAAACGGTCTTTGACCACGTGCGTCACTTGCATAAATCAAATTAGCTGCGTCATAAGTAGCCAAGGTTTTTTTATTAGCTTGCCAGCCTGGAGCTGCAGCAGCTTCTGCTGATATACCAAAGATTCGCGTAAATTCTTCTTGCGCCTTAGAAAACTCTAAATTTATTTTTTCTTGGGACATATTGTTAACGCCATCCTGCCAACGTACATGATCATAACAATGAATACCAATTTCAAATCCATTATCTTGTATTTTACGCATTAAAGAGGCGTGTTTGTGTCCAATGTGGGGGCCCGGTAGTAATACACCATTTAGTAAAGTTCGTATGCCATAGGTGCTTATAACGCTGGTACGGCTCACTTTAGAAAGAAATCCGGGACGAAAAACTCTTTTTAAAGCTCTGCCGGTATTATCTGGTCCGACAGAAAAGAAAAAAGTAGCAGGAATAGATAATTTTTTTAGTAAAAATGCAAGTTGTGGTACGCCAATACGCGTGCCGCGTTCCGTGTCGACGTCTATTTTCAAAGCTAATAATATAGTTTTTTTATTGTCCATCTTATAACAGCGTAAGCGAGTTAGCGTTTTTTTTCAACCAAAGTCGTTTTTGTTTGTAATTGGGCATTATATCTTCTACTTTTTGCCAAAATTTTTTGGAATGATTTTTTTCTGCTATGTGAGATAGCTCATGTACGATGACATAATCTATAATATCTAGGGGCGTTAAAATTAAGCGCCAGCTAAAACAAAGAGTATTTCTTCCACTGCAAGAACCCCATCTTTTTTGTGCACTTGTTATAGTAATTTTTTTTGAATGTAAACTAGTTATTTTAGAAAAATATTGCACACGCTCACTTATTATTTTTTTAGCTTCTCTTTTATACCAATGTGTCAAATATTCTTTAGCGTGAGTGAGAAATTTTTCTGGAAAATTTAAGGTGTTATCTAAATGAATATTTTTATATTGTCCAATTTGTAAATTATAGGTTTTGCCTAAATGTAGAAATGAAGCGCCATCGCAAAATTTTAGGGATTTTATTTGAGCATTTTTTTTATGCACAAATGCTTGTTGTGTTTTGATCCAATTACGTTTTTTTTCTATAAATTTTTGTGCAAATGATATAGGGCAGAGTCGCGGGATGCGCACCTCCAAGGCGGCATCTGGCCTAATGATTAGAGCAATACTGCGCCGACGTGAACGTACAAGGTGATCAATTTTAATTGGCGCAGTAATTTCCGCCATGCTTTAGTCGACTAAGAAGTAGTCAATAGAAGATACAACCCGTACCGTTTTGTTTATATCCGCCGCCTGATTTCGAGCTGAGTTATAATTTTCTCCACCAGCACTATCGCTGCCTAATATTTGAAAAATACCTTGGCTAGCGCGGCGAATTGCACCAACATGACTATGTGAATCAGCAGCGAATTGTTCTGCTACGCTTCGTGCACTTTTTGTGGCTTGAGCCAACATAGTTGGACGCAACTCATCTAGTTTAGTAAATATATAATTTGGATTAGCTTGTTGATATTCTTTGCTAGCCAAGACAACACCAGCTTTAATAAGTTCCTGGCTGTTTTGACTAATTTTACGGACTAAGTCAACTTTGTCAGTGCGTACTTTGATACTGCCGTTGACTATGTAGCGTTGCTCAGCTTTTTGATTTTCATATTCTTGTGCAAATTTGTCTACAACAGTTGTTGGTTGAATCTCAAAGTCGCTTGCGAGCAAGCCTTGTTGTAGTAAAAATGCTTGCACAGCTGTTTGGTTTTCTCCGATCTGATTATTAACTTGCTGTAAGTCATTGCCAGCGGCTTTATAGTTGACTTCCCAGATGGCTAAATCAGATTTTACTTGTTTTTCGGCAATGCCCTTAACGCTTACGTATTTATCCGAGATGCGCATTTTATAAAGTCCATGTCCGATAAACCACCCGGACAAAGCATTTCCCAAGACGAGTAATAATGCGATTAGGACAATAAAAAATGCTTTATGTGCGCTAGAACAGCATTGGCATTGTGATTGTGGCAATTGTGTCGATTCCATAAAAACCCCCGGTTTGTTAATTTAATTTCAAAGCTTAACACCGACCCAGCCTGCTTTGCAAGTTATGGAGAGATAAGGACAAGGGCGCTTACATTTTATTTTAAGCTTTGCCTGGCAATTTCTGGATGTTTTTACGGTATAGCATTAAGAGAATTACTTTCTTTAAAATTATTAAGGATTTTTTTTCATTCCCTCTTTTGTCTTCTTTGCAATACCGTATTTTTCACGGTATTGATGGGTATGTTTTTTTCTCTTAAGCTGGGTTAAACAATATGTTTCAAACTAAGAGAAAAGCTATGCTCCCAGCTTATAAATTTGTTTCTTCTGGCATTCCAATTTATTTGATATTTGTTCTTCTTGGCTTAGCCATAGGCAGTTTCCTCAATGTTGTGATTTATCGTTTGCCTATTATTTTACGAGAGGTAAGTGGTCAGACAGAAATTGCATCTATGCCACACTGGCTTAATATTTTGCGTACCCTTTGTCTCCCGCGTTCTTTTTGCCTGCACTGCCGCTGCAGCATTCCATTTTGGGCTAACATTCCCTTGTTTGGTTTTGCTATATTGCATGGGCGTTGTTATCAATGCGCAGGAAAAATTTCTTGGCGCTATCCGTTGATAGAATTGATAAGCGCTGTTGCTACAGTTTTTCTTCTTATACGTTTTGGTTTGACGGAAAAATGCTTGGCGAGCCTGGTTTTTACTTGGATTTTGCTTACATTGGCTTCTATTGATTACGATAGTTATTTACTACCCGATGAATTAACTCTTTCGCTTTTGTGGTTAGGACTTTTATGTAGTTTGTGGCATGTTTTTATTTCTAGTGAAGATGCGGTATTGGGTGCTGTTTGTGGTTATTTGAGTTTGTGGTTGATTGCGCAAATATTTAGATTGATACGCGGAATAGAGGGTATTGGCTATGGTGATTTTAAGTTAGCAGCGGCGCTTGGCGCATGGATTGGTTGGCAAGCTGTGTTTTAGTTGATTTTTGGTGCGGCCTTTTTGGGTAGTTGTGTGGGATTGATTATGCGTTTTCGAAAAAATTCCGCCGAACAAGTTCTATTGCCATTTGGTCCATATTTAGCAAGTATTGGCTGGTTTTTATTGATTTTATTCTGGAAATAGTGAGCTCACTGAACCTTTGTTGTAAACACGTTTAATAGTTTCGGCTAAGACTTGGCTTAAGCTTAGTTGACGAATTTTTTTGCATTGGGCGGCTTTGAGAGAAAGAGGAATAGTGTCAGTGACCACGACTTCGCTTAAATCTGAGCCCATAATGTTGTCTATAGCTGTCCCAGATAATACGGGATGTACACAATAAGCTACTACAGTGCGGGCACCTTTCTCTTTTAGAGCTTTGGCAGCTTGTACTAATGTGTTTCCGGTGTCTAAAATATCATCAACGATAATGCAATCACGGTCAGCTATATCGCCAATAATATTCATCACTTCCGCTTGATTATGACGTGGACGGCGTTTATCGATGATGGCTAAATCAGAGTCGTTTAAGCGTTTAGCAATAGCGCGAGCCCTCACAACGCCGCCTACGTCAGGAGATACAATAACGAAATCTTTGTATTTTTTGGCCCAAATATCATCGAACATGACAGAAGTGCCGAAAACATTGTCTACAGGAATATAGAAGAAACCTTGGATTTGATCGGCATGTAGATCTACAGTGATTAAATTGGTAATGCCAACAGCGGTCATGATGTCAGCGACGATTTTGGCTGTGATGGGTACTCGAGTGGAGCGGACTCGACGATCTTGCCTGGCATAGCCAAAGTAAGGTACGACTGCCGTGATGCTTCCTGCTGAAGCTCGACGTAGGGCATCCGCCATGATAATTAATTCCATTAAGTTTTCATTGACTGGCGTGCAAGTTGGTTGCATGAGAAAAACATCACGTCCGCGGACGTTTTCTTGAATTTCCACCATGATTTCGCCGTCGCTAAAGCGGTCAACCACAGCTTTGCCCAAATGAGTACCAAGATAATCTGCTACTTTTTGAGCTAAAGGGATATTGGCATTGCCGCTAAAAATTTTCAGGTCTGTTGTGTCGATTGGTTTCATGGATTTTTTTCCTTGGTTAAAAGGTAAAATGCAACTTCAAAATACAACCTATTGATTTATAAGGAAAAGTTGTAGACATGTTTTTCATAAATTGGCTGGGGTGCTAGGATTCGAACCTAGGAATGCTGGGATCAAAACCCAGTGCCTTACCGCTTGGCGACACCCCAAAACTTAAAAGTGTCAAAACTTATACCAAATACCATTTGGTTGGGTGCTAGGATTACTCATAATCTTCCTGGTTATTCGCCCTTCGGGTCGCTTGCTACGCTTCGCGTTCTAAATCGCCTGTCCTGGCGATTTAGTCGAACCTAGGAATGCAGAGGATCAAACCTCTGTGTCTTACCGCTTGACGACACCCAAAAATCAGTAAAAACGTGGATATTCTGCAGTTGGAGGGCTCTTCTGTCAATCGGAATCTAGGATTTTTTGCAATTTCTTAGTTTTAAATCGGTCAATTTTCAGTTAAAGTAAGGCACATTGCAGTTTGGTTCTGCTATTTTCTTATAATTATAAAATAACTAAAGAGTGTTTATGGTAGCTTTAATAAATTCATTCAAAAGATTGCGCGGTTTAGTTTCTACTGATTTATCAATCGATTTGGGAACAGCTAATACTTTGGTGTGTATGCGTGGAAAGGGTATTGTTCTTGATGAGCCTTCGGTGGTAGCTGTGCGTCGGGAAGCCAATGGTCAGAGTCGTGTGTTGGCAGTTGGTGCGGAGGCCAAGCGTATGTTGGGTCGTACGCCGGCTAATATTTCAGCAATTCGTCCTTTAAAAGATGGAGTAATTGCGGATTTCAGTATCACGGAAAAAATGTTGCAGTACTTTATTCGGCGTGTGCATGAGGCGAAATATTTTTTGCGTCCCAGTCCAAGGGTTTTGGTAGGGGTGCCTTGCGGCTCCACTCAAGTTGAGCGTCGTGCTATTCGAGAATCAGCCTTGAGCGCAGGTGCGCGAGAAGTATATTTGATTGATGAACCAATGGCAGCTGCTATTGGAGCAGAGTTACCAGTGGAAAAAGCTAATGGTTGCATGGTAGTTGATATAGGAGGCGGTACTACAGAAGTTGCTATTATTTCTTTGAATGGTATCGTTTATTCTGAATCAGTTCGTATCGCTGGAGATCGTTTTGATGAGGCGATCATAAGCTACGTTCGTCGCAACTATGGCAGCTTAATAGGTGAGACAACAGCCGAGCAAGTCAAACAAGAAATCGGCGCTGCATTTCCTGGTAATACAGTTCGGGAAATGGAAGTACGCGGACGTAATATAGCTGAAGGAATTCCGCGTAGCTTTACTTTGAATAGCAATGAAGTTTTGGAAGCTTTGCAGGAGCCTCTTTCCGGTATTGTAAGTGCAATTCATGCTGCTTTAGAACAAACTCCGCCAGAGCTCGCATCAGATATTGCCGAACGTGGTATGGTCTTAACAGGTGGTGGGGCTTTACTAAGAGATTTAGACCGTTTGCTTATGGAGGAGACAGGTTTGCCTGTTATTGTGGCGGATGATCCTTTAACTTGTGTGGTGCGTGGTGGTGGAAGAGCTTTGGAACTTATGGATCAAATCGGCGGTGGCTTTTTAGCAAAGGAATAGTAAGAAATAATGATGAATTGTGAATTATGAATGGTGAACTAGAAGAAATAGTTTAGGGTATAATGTCCATTCTTTAAATATTCATAATTTGTATTGAGGATAAGGTCATCAGAAAGCTTTTCGCTAAAACTAGTTTTTTGGGGTTACGAGCTACTTTGCTGGTTTTATTGGCTGTGATCCTTTTGGTTTGTGATAGGCAGATTACATATTTTGTTTACGTGAAATCAGTTCTGCGCAATATAGTCTCACCTGTGCAATATGTTGTTAGCTGGCCGATTACTTTTCTTGATACAGCTGTTTCTGATTTAGCTAGTAAGCGTGCTTTGTTAGAAGAAAACGCTAAACTGCGTGCCGAAGAGTTGCTTCTTCAAGCTAAGGTGCAAAAGCTCATGGATTTAGAGCAAGAAAATGCGAATTTACGTAATCTAGTGCACTCTGCTGCGACTAAAGAGCGTTTTTTAGTAGCTCAACTACTTGCTGTTCATTCCAGTAATTTTAATTATGAAATAACTGTCGACCGAGGCAAAGCTGATGGCGTCTACATAGGACAGCCAGTAGCTGATGCTTATGGCATAATTGGACAAGTGATTGCTGTCTCGGCTAATAGTAGTACCATTTTACTAATCACAGATGTGAAAAGCTCCTTGCCAGTTCAGATTTTACGTAATGGTTTACGTGCTATTGCAATTGGCACAGGAGATGGCACTAGTTTAGAGTTAATTCATATTCCTGAAACAATGGATATCAAGAAAGGGGACCTTTTGGTTTCATCCGATATTGGTTCAAGGTTTCCACAAGGTTATCCTGCAGGCGTTGTTAATCGTGTGGAAAAGGTTCCAGGAGAACGTTTTTTGCGTGTTCTCATGTTACCTAGCGCTCGGATCAATCAAAGCCGGCAAATGCTTTTAATTTGGTCTGAGCAAGCAAGTAAAATTGAGCCCGTTCCGGCTACCAAGATAACAGGTAAGTCTAAATTACGTAGGAAGTAAACTATGTACGGTGCACGTCGTTGTAATGTACTTTGGGTAATTGTTATAAGCTTTTTTTTGGCATTTGCTTTAAATATTTTACCATTACCGAATTGGATAGTTGGATTACGACCGCAATGGGTTTTACTGCTTTTGATGGGTTGGGCGTTGCTTTTGCCAGAGTGTGTTGGAATAGGAGTTGGGTGGATAGTTGGACTAGCTTTGGATATGCTTAGTAATGCTTATTTAGGAGAACATGCCTTAATATTTACAGTGGTAGTGTATTTTTTGCAACGCTTTCATAACCGCATTGTTTTTTATTCTTTTTGGCAGCGAACTAGCATTATTTTTTTATTGGTTCTGTTGGCGCAGATCTTGCAGGTTTGGTTAGAAAGCAATCTGGAGCCTAAGGGAAATCACATTAATTATTGGCTTACTATTTTCACTACGACATTATTTTGGCCTTGGATAGAAATGTTGCTGCGGCGTTGGCAAGAGCGATCGAGGATAAGTTAAATGGATATGAGGGAATGGAAGAGGTTTTTTATTGGCATAGTTAGTGGTCTAATTGTAGCTATTTTAATTTGCGTATTGATTGTTAATTTCACTCCCTTAGCGGATTTTTATTTAGAAAAATATAAGCCTAATTTAGAGCTTTGGACGAGCAAAGCTCTGGGGCAACCGATTTCTATTGAAAAGGTATCTGCTCATTTTGACGCGCTTCATCCAACTGTCATTTTTTCTAATGTAGTAATAAAAGATCAGTCGCAACGCATGTCGCTCGCCAAAATGGTTGAGGTTAGGCTCAAAATAAATGTATGGAAGAGTATAGTAGAGTGCGCATTAAAACCTACCGAATTTTTTGTTTCTGGAATGAGAATTGCATCTGATGAGGATGATGGATTTAGTAAGTCTGGAACGAGGTTAGATTTTGGTGGGTTATTTGCTACGCAGGAAAACAAGGGGAAGATTGTTCTTCAAGATGTGAATTTTCTTTGGCCAGGACACCCTAATTGGCCAACCGCCAAAAATATAAGTGCAGACCTGGCGTATAAAGATAATACATTATCTGTTCTGATACATTCAGCAAGTATAGCAAATACTAATTTACAGAATGTTCAGCTAAATATTTCTTCTAAGCGTCTAGAGTTGCTGTACGATAGGAACGTGCAGATTATTTTATTATTAGCTAAGACTAATGCGCAGAGATCAAAAATTGAAATTGTTAGTCCAGATATCCAAGGGATAATTACTTTACCTAAAAGTGGTTCTTCTGAAGCTTTAATAGTAAGGCTTAATAAATCTTATTTTATCTCTGATTCCAAGAACATAGGTATTGTTTCTATTTTGAATTTTACTGCCTTACCTCCTTTGTCTTTTATAAGTAACGATCTTCGCTATAACGGCCAAAAACTTGGTCGTGTAGGCTTTGACACTAATGTGCAAGGAAAAGAAAATATTGGGGTGAAAAATTTTTTCATGTCGTTACCATCCGGCAATATACAAGCAAGCGGAGATTGGCGGGCCAGCTCTAATCAACAAACTATAAATTTAATCGGTGTTTTGACGACAAGTAATTTGGGGACATTATTAAAGAGCTTGGATGCAGGTTCTAATATAGTGGGAGGCAGCGGTACGGTAAACTTCCATTTAATGTGGCAAGATAAATGGTTTGTACCAAATTGGGCCACTTTAAATGGAAGTATAAAAATGCGTTTTCAAAAAGGCAATATCGTTAATCTGGGTGCTAAAACAGAGAGCAGCCTAGATATTGGTCGTTTTTTTAGTTTGGTGACTTTGCAGGGTTTGCCGAAATATCTTACTTTAGATTTTAGTGATTTGACTTCGAAAGGGTTTGCTTTTGATGTTTTAAACGGCGATGCAGCTATAAAAAATGGTAATATTTCGGTTCACAATATAAGTTTAGTAGGTCCGATAGCAAAGGTTTTAGCTCAGGGTAGAGTTGGGATAGTTAGAAAAGATTATGACTTAGAAATTACCGTGATGCCCACACTAACCTCTGACTTACCTTTGGTAGCTACCGTAGCTGGAGGTCCGGTTGCAGGAGTGGTAACTTTGGCTGCAGATAAGATATTAGGTGGTGGTAAAAGTATAACAAGCTCAACCTATACTGTTCGTGGTTCTTGGGCGAAACCACTAGTCAGTAAATCTAAAAGAAAATAAAATATCATGGAAAAAACGACCAACCAAATTGCATGGCATGCCCTTAGTGTCCAATATACACTAAAAAAACTAGATAGTGGTTCTAAAGGTTTAAGTAAACAAGAAGCTCAAAGACGCCTAAAAAAATTTTCGCCTAATGAGATTACCCCACCTAAACCAGCTAGTCTTTTAAGACGCTTTTTACGTCAATTCCATAATATTTTAATTTACATCCTATTGGGCTCGGCTTGTGTAACGGCTTTTTTCCATCACATCGCTGATACTAGTGTTATTTTAGGTGTGATTTTTTTAAATGCCATTTTTGGTTGTTTGCAGGAAGGTAAGGCTCAGAGCGCCCTAAGCGCTATTCGGAATAGTTTGGCTATTTTTACAACCGTACTTCGTGACGGAAAACTAGAAAAAATTCCAGCGAAAGATATTACTATAGGTGATGTTATTTTTCTGCAAAGCGGAGATAAAGTTCCTGCTGATCTGCGTCTTATTGATACGCAGAATTTACAAACTCAAGAATCAGCATTAACTGGCGAATCTTTACCTGTCATGAAACAAGTAGAGAAAGTGGTAAGTCAGGCTCCTTTAGCTGAGCGTATTTCTATGGCTTATAGTAGTACTATTGTTACGTCAGGGAGAGGATTCGGTATTGTTGTGGCTACTGGTATTGATACCGAAGTGGGACGTATTAGTGAGGCTGTGAAAAAGGAGGCACACCCCACAATTCCTTTGATAGCTAGAATAAATCGATTCGGAGTTTGGCTTACTGGCATAATCCTGCTATTCGCTGCTATCACTTTTTTTATTGGCATGCTCTTTTGGCAAGACTCTATAGATAAATTATTGCTGGCTGTGGTTAGCATTATTGTGTCAGCTATTCCGGAAGGTTTGCCCGCGGTTATGACTATTATTCTTGCTATAGGTGTGACACGCATGGCTCGGCAGAATGCTATTGTTGCCCGTTTACCGGCCATTGAGACTATGGGCTCTGTGACGACAATTTGTACGGATAAAACCGGAACATTAACTTTAAACGAACTAGCCGTGCATGAGATTGTTACCGCAAAGAAGCTCTATGAAACTTGGAGTGTAAATTTTGATCCGCATAAACATAAAGATCTAATAGAAGCAGTTCGAATATCGATTTTGTGTAATGATGCTGTATTGAATGTATATAGCGATCCTTTGGATCTTGCAGTTTTGCAACTTGGTAAAATGGTTGGTTTGGATTTAGTATCAGAGCAAAAAAAATTACCGCGTACGGATTTTATTCCTTTTGAATCTAAACATAAGATTATGGCTACGTTGCACCACGATCACTCTGGGAAAGGTTTTATTTTTATTAAAGGTGTTCCTGAGAAAATCTTGCAAATTTCTTCCTGGCAAAGTGGCGATGAGAGCAAATATTGGGTAAATCAGCTACGAAAATTAGCTCATAGTGGACAACGTGTTATAGCTGTTGCTTACAAGGAAAGTTCGCCTAAGATAACTAACCTTGACTTTAAGCATCTACAGGAAGGCTTTACAATTTTGGCGTTATTTGGCTTAAGCGATATGCCACGTGCGGAGAGCAAAACTGCTGTCTTGTCTTGTCTGGGAGCTGGAATTCAAGTGAAAATGATTACAGGAGATCATAGTCTTACCGCCGCGAACATAGCCGAACAAGTTGGAATTCAAAATCCACAGCGAGTGATTACTGGTGCCGAAATTGATCGTCTAACAGATGATGAGTTGTGTGACATTGCCGCTCAAGTTAATGTTTATGCTCGAACAGCCCCAGATCATAAATTACGTCTAGTTAAAGCGTTGCAAGCAAAGCATAACATAGTTGCTATGACTGGTGACGGGGTGAATGATGCTCCAGCTTTGATGCAAGCTGATATCGGAATTGCCATGGGTAGAAAAGGTACGGAAGCTGCAAAAAGTGCAGCAGCTATGGTTTTGAATGATGATAATTTCGCTACTATTGTATCTGCTATATCCATAGGTAGAACCATTTATGATAATTTAAAGAAAGCTATTTTGTTTATTTTGCCTACGAGTTTTGCGCAGTGTTTGGCAATAGTGATAGCTATTTTGTTTGGTTGGACTTTACCAATTACTCCCGTGCAAATTTTATGGATAAATATGGTGACAACTATCACGCTGGCATTAGCTTTGGCCTTTGAGCCTGGAGAAAAAGATAATATGAGGCGTCCACCGCGTTCAGTACAAGAACCCCTCCTGTCCCCCTTTCTTTTTTGGCGTACAGTATTTGTTTCAGCGCTCATTGTTGCAGCTGTTTTTGTTTTATTTTTAAGTGAAGATCATGTGCGTGGCGTCCCCTTGGATACTGTACGAACTGTGATAGTAAATATGGTTGTTGTAGGTGAAATAGTTTATCTATTTAATTGTAGAAAAATTTATTCGTCATCCGTAAATTTTTCTGCATTATTTGGCAGTAAAGCAACATTATTGGCTGTTGGTGCGGTTTTGTTATTGCAGGCAGGATTCACTTATATTCCAACTATGCAATATTTTTTTGGTTCGGTTTCTTTAGGTTTTATGCATTGGTTATACATAGTTTGTTTAGGGGGGGTAATTTTTGTATGTGTGGAAATTGAAAAATATTTATTACGAAGAAAGAAGAAAAAGTAGTGGAAATTATTTGTTTTTCGGCACAGAAAACAATTCACCATTTTCTAAACACAGAGCTGTTAGTTTGCCACCCCATACGCAACCAGTGTCAATGGCATAGAGGAAAGGTTCTTTTGTATGACCGGCTAGGGCTGCCCAGTGGCCAAAAATTATTTTTGTTTCTTTTAGGGGTCTTTCAGGAACTTGAAACCAGGGTATATAACCAGACGGTTGCTTACCGATTTCAGCTTTGCATGTCAGATTTAATTTTCCATCAAGAGAGCAAAAACGCATGCGAGTAAAACAATTGACGAAGAAACGTAAACGATCATAGCCAGTTAAATCTTCTTGCCAATTGTTTGGTTTGTTGCCTTCTACAGTGTGTAAAAAAACAGGATGCTCCTTTCCTCTTAGAGATTCTTCTACTTCGCGGGCATAAATTTTTGCTTCCTCTAGTGTCCATTTTGGATAAATGCCGGCATGTGTCATGACATAACCTAGTTTATCATCGCAGTGTAGGAGAGGTCTGTGTCGTAACCAATCTAAAAGTTCTTCGGAATCTTCTGCTGAAAAAATAGATTCTAATTTTGGCTGATTGGAGCGTAATTGTTTTTCGTATTGCAGCACTAACAGATAGATATCGTGATTTCCCAATACAACTGTAGTTAATGATCCTAAATTTTTTACTAAGCGTAAAACTTCTAAAGAGAAAAGTCCGCGTCCAACTAAATCTCCGACGAACCAGAGTTGATCTTGAGAGGAATTGAAAGAAATTTTTTTCATTAATTCTTCTAATTCGTACACACATCCGTGTATATCGCCAATTGCGTAGGTTGCCATGTTTATTACTCATGAAATAAGTACTTAACAAATAAAGAATAGGATTATTATAATAGAATTTCTAATGGAAAAGCTACTGCACCAAGGCAGTAGCTTTTGATGGTAAACTCATTTTAAAATTTCTGCCAAATCTTTCCCGGGTTCACTAATAGTTTTAATTGAAAATTTATCAATCAAAACGTTTAGCACATTTGGAGAAATAAATGCCGGTAAACTTGGTCCTAGTCTAATGTTTTCTATTCCAAGAGATAATAATGTTAGGAGTATTGCTACAGCTTTTTGCTCATACCAAGATAAAATAAGCGATAATGGCAATTCATTTACGCTGCAATTAAAAATCTTTGCTAGTGCTATAGCAATTTGAATGGCGGAGTAGGCATCATTACATTGACCAATGTCTAGGAGGCGAGGGATTCCGTCAATGTCGCCTAATTTTTTATCAAAAAATCTAAACTTTCCACAGGCTAAAGTTAATACGATGCAATCTTTAGGAATTTTTTCAACGAATTTTGTATAATAGTCTCTTCCTGGTTTGGCTCCATCACAACCGCCTACCAAAAATATGTGTCTAATTTTTCCCGCTTTAATCGCAGTAACAATTTTATTAGCGATGCTCAATATAGCATTGCGAGCGAAACCTACCATAACAAAGTCTTTCTCAATATTTGATTCAAATCCAGGCATTGCCAATGCTTTATTAATAAGAGGAGTAAAGTCTTTATCAGCTCCAATATGTTCGATTTCTGGGTATTTCACCAAACCTGTTGTAAAGATATTATTCTTGTATGATTGCATAGATTTTTGGATACAATTTGTTGTCATTAATATGGCTCCAGGAAATTGTGCAAACTCTCGTTGTTGGTTTTGCCAAGCCGTTCCATAATGGCCATACAAGTGTTTATACTTTTTTAGCTCTGGGTAGCCATGAGCTGGTAACATTTCGCCATGTGTGTAAATGTTTATTTCTTTTCTCTCAGTTTGTTTTAGCAATAATTCTAAATCCCTCAGGTCATGACCTGAAATTAAAATGGCATGTCCTGTTTTAGTGGCTAATGGGATTTTTGTTGGGGTAGGATGCCCATAGTGCTCTGTATGAGCTTTATCTAATAATTCCATAGTCCGTAAATTAACTTGGCCACATTCCATTAATAACTTTGTCCATGTGTCGATATCTAAATCATAACGCAACATGCTTGCCAATGCTTTTTGGATAAAATGGTAAATTACCTCGTCTCCTTCTCCCAAAATTCTTGCATGATCAGCATATGCAGCCATGCCTTTGACACCAAATAGCAGCATATTTTTTAGCGAAAGAATATCTGTCAGTTCTTTAGTGTGATCAATAATGTTATGTGCATTACCTAGTGTAATCATTTCCTCGATGGTTTCTGGCAAAGTAAAGCACATGCTGTCTTTGCATGGACAATCTATTTTGCCAATTTCTTCAAATAATGAATCACGCATACGTACGGATTTTTTTATCAAAATTGCAATAGATTGTTCATCAAAGTCAACATTAGTAACTGTTGCGAATAACCCTTCTGGTATGAATTGATCAATTTCCTTGGTGTTAATGTTTTTTTCACGTGCTTTGATTGCAACGCATGATAAGATTTTTAAGGAATAAATTAGTAAATCTTGTAGTGCGCTAACGCCTGCGGTTTTACCACACACACCCAGGGTTCTACACCCTGTGTTATTCATTGCTTGTTCACATTGATAGCAAAACATTTTACATGTCATTTTGGTTCTCCTATTTGAATTTAAAAGTATATTTTCTGATATAATTACTACATTGTATGTGACAAACGTCACGCGGAGCATAAAAATGTCGATTACTTTACAATTTTTAAAAGAGATCTCTTTGTTTCAATACGCAAAAGAAAGCGAACTCTTATTGTTGGCTAAAAATTTAACTAGACATGTTTATTTGAAAAATGAAACTCTTTTCCAAGAGGGTTCAAAAGCTGAGCGACTTTACATGGTATTGCAGGGGCAAATAAAGATATGCAAATTCTCAAAACAGGGGAAAGAATATATTCTGGATATTTTAACAAAATATCAACTTTTTGGTGAGGTTCCTATGTTCTCAGGAACGATATATCCGGCGCATGCTATTGCTGTAACTGATGCAATAGTGTTTTCATTGGATCGGGAAAAACTCATTAATTTGATTAAGCAAAATCCCCAGGTTGCACTAAATTTTCTTGCTCTACAAGCAGCGCGTTTGCGCGAATTTAACAATAAAATTGAGCAACTTTCATTGCAAAAAGTTGAACAGAATTTAATTGATTACTTACAGAATAAGAAACGAATTGAATTATTATCTATGCAGAATTTGGCTAATTCCTTGGGGGTATCTAGAGAAACTCTATCTCGTACTATCAGCCAACTAATTAAGAGTGGGAAGTTAAAAAAAGAGAATAGTAGATTGAAACTTACTGGAAATTTATCTTACAAAGCTTAGTGATCTGGTCTCGGTTTCGCTAGCATCTGGGGAAGATACTCTGATATATTTATGCTAGAACTTTCGCGTTTATCCCAGTTGTCCTTATATTTTTTTGCTAGAATTTTGTCATGAATTACTAAAAGATTTTCCGTGTTTTTTTCATCTGCTGCTTTTGTGAAATTAAAACTACCGGTGATGATTAGTTCGTTGTCAATAATCATAACTTTGTTGTGGGCTACAGCTGGTAAGTAATCTATTTTTAGCGGTAATTTGTGTTTTTGACAGTACTGTACTGCATAAAATTGGTCGGTAAGTGTACTTTTGTCCAAAATAACTTTTACATCAACGCCGTGTTCTCGTGCGGTAACTAAAGCTTTGGCTATAGGGAAGCTAGTGAAGCTAAAAGCCTGAACTAATATTTCTTTTTTCGCTTTAGAAATTGAATTTACAACAGTCTTGGTACAGTGTCCTTCTGGAGAAAAGCAGACTGAGTAGGATGCTTCCCGGGTAAATGTGTCAGCCAAACATAGAGTAGACCAAAAAATAAAAATTCCACAAAGTAGAAATAATTTGCGCATATAAAACCTTTCTTTACAATAACGCTATCAAAAATAAAACGGTATTAAAACATGACAAATCCTTTGCTCGTTCGTGAAAAAACGCCACCTTTTCAAGGTATCAAATCAAGCTACATTCTCCCAGCTATAACCAGCATTTTAGCTAGTAACAATCACAGTTTAAAGAGGTTGTTGCAAAAAAATAAAGTTTATACTTGGAGGAATTTGATGGTTCCTTTTTTAGAGGATGAAGAACATTTAGGCTACGTTTGGTCTATTGTGAGACATTTGCATATGGTGGCTGATTCTCCTACTTTACGTAAAATTTATGCAGCATGCTTAGCTAAAGTTACCTCTTATTACAGTGCTTTGGGGCAAAATCAGAAGCTTTACAAAGCTATTTTATTTATCAAGGAAGATCGGAATTTTACAAAACTAAACGCAGCAGAGAGAAAAATTATTTCTAATATGCTGCGCGACTTTCATTTATCTGGAGCTGATCTTTCTCGGCAAGATCGACCAAAGATGCGAGCTTTGCATAAGAAATTATCTAATTTGCAGGTTAAGTTTTCTAACAATGTTTTGGATGCTATGAATGCGTGGCAAAAAGTTATTAAAGACAAAATGGAGTTGGCTGGATTACCAGAGCATATTGTAGAGGCAGCTAAATCCAATGCCAAGAGACAAAAGATAGCGGGCTTTTTATTGACGTTGCATGCCCCTTTTTATGAAGCAGTTTTAACTTATGCAGACAATAGGAATCTACGCAAAGAAATCTATGTGGCCTATGTTACAAGGGCTCCTTCTAACGGTACTTTAATTCCTAAAATATTAAAAACACGCCAGGATTTGGCTTCTTTGCTTAAGTTTAGTAATTACACAGAGCTATCCTTAGAGACCAAAATGTTGAAGTCTTCTAAGGAGGTTTTAAGTTTTCTCAATAATTTAGCTGTAAGATCAAAATCGAAAGCCAAAAAAGAGTTTGCGGAGTTATGTAAATTTACCAAAGAGGAGTTCAATCTAACAAAGCTTTGTCCTTGGGATATTGCTTATTACAGTGAGAAACTGCGGCAGAGTAACTATGGCTTATCTCAAGATACACTCCGTCAGTATTTTCCTTTAGATCAAGTTTTAAAGGGCATGGAGGATCTTATAGCGAGATTGTTTGGTGTTAAAGTTTCGCGTGCGAGGAATGTGGCAGTTTGGCATAAAGATGTGGAATGTTTGAATTTTGTAGATAGCCGTAATAAATGCATAGGGAAACTTTACATTGATCTGTTTGCACGTCCTAGTAAGCAAGGTGGGGCGTGGATGGACTCTTGCCAAGCGCGTACTAGGCAAAAAAATGGTTCTTTGCAAATACCTATAGCTTATTTGGTTTGCAATTTTGCGCCGCCGCTTGAGGGTAAAATGCCGCTTTTGACATACGATGAAGTTAATACTTTGTTTCATGAATTCGGGCATTGCTTACAGCATTTGCTGACCAGTGTGGATTATGCCGCTGTTTCGGGTATTAACGGCGTCTTGTGGGATGCAGTAGAAATAGCTAGCCAATTTATGGAGAATTGGTGCGAAGAAAAGGAAGTTTTAAATATGCTATCTAAGCACTATGAGACAGGTAAGCCACTACCTGAAATATTGCAAAACAAGATGCGTAAAAGTAAAAACATGCAATCAGGTTTGCAAATGCTGAGACAGCTTGAATTTGCTCTGTTCGATGTGCTGTTACACAATAAAACTCAAGGCTTTGGCGAACGGGAAGTACAGTCGTTGCTTAACAAAGTTAGGGCCAAAGTCGCTCTACTACCGCAATATAAGGGAAACCGCTTTCAAAATAGTTTCTTACATATTTTTGCTGGTGAATATGCAGCAGGTTATTATAGCTATAAGTGGTCAGAAGTAATGTCGAGTGATATTTTCGCTATCTTTAAAAAGCAAGGCTTATTTAATAAAAAAGTTTGCGAAAAATTTCTGCGAGAATTTTTGGCTGTTGGCGGAGTTATTGATCCCTTAGAAGCTTTTAAAAATTTTGCCGGTCGCGAACCGCGTATAGATGCGTTACTAAAGGCAAATGAAATCCTGGTCAATTCTAGTTTGCACAAAACACCGAGATGAGTTGCAAATATGGTTACTAAAAATAAGCTGATACAGAGACGTCCAAGAGCCGATAAAACACGGGAGATTATTTTAAAAACAGCAACACGGTTGTTTGCTAAGAATGGCTTTTCTGGCGTTTCGATGAGAGAAATTGCGCAAGCTGCTAAGATCCATTATGTATTTAAGTGTCGTATTTAGTGGTATTTTGGGCATAGTCATTTGGGGGCATATCCCTGATAGTTGGTCATGGTTGGGAATTGTGTTCGTTTGTTTAGGTAATGTTTTTGTGATTGTGTTACGGTAATTAGATTTAACTGCGCTTTGCTTTTATTTGGATTAAGTTAATTTGCAAGTAACAGCCAATAGCTTGAGCAAATTTCATTAGTGTCGCCACGGAAGGGGAATGCTTATTTTTACCGCCACCCGCTTCGAGACGGGCTATAGCAGCCTTATGAGTGTCCATTTTGTTTGCAACATCCTCTTGGGTTAGATTGTTTTTTAGGCGAGCTTCTTTTAAGCCTTGTGCTAATGCCAGTTGTAATTTAAAAGCTGCGTATTCTGCACATGCTTCTGGGTCAGATAGAACTTCTTTTCTAAGCTTTGCATGCCAATTACTTTTAGCCATGATGTAATATCTCCCATAGTCTATGTCTTGCTGTTTCCAATTCTCGTATTGGTGTAAGCTGTGTTTTTTTGATAAACGAATGCAAAATTATTATTCTCTTTTCTTTCTATATGCAATAAAAAATTCGTGCTATCCCTTCTTTTCCTTTCAGTCGAATTTCAAATAGACCTTTGCTCATGGCTCGTGTGTGAGGCATCCCAAGATCAGGGCCATATTTTATCATCATGTCTGTTATGGCGATGTATTTAGCCCTAAGTGTTTTCGGTAAATTCGATACGCTTTCAAACACAGAACGATTGTAGTAATTAATATTCCATCGTAAAGTTGATTTAAATATTAACATATTTGTTAACTCTTTGCAAAGACTATTCATCTAGTGACCAGAAGATAAATTACTAGCAAAAGCAACAAAATACTATACCGTGATTCTAGATTTCTGACGGTGCAAAGTTTTTACGGTATTTAAAAAGAAATTTGATATGATAAGCTAGATGGATATTGAGAATGGGATAATGGAACATTTGGCGTCGCTATATTTAACGTGGGGAGTAAACTCATGGTTTTTTTTAGTTCAGGTCAAATTCTTAAGAAAAGAGGGACTCCCGGTATTATTGAAATGAAAGAGTTGGGTAAAACTGAATCAAATACGCAACAGGTAGAGAGTCCAAAGCAGAACAGTTCTGCAACGTCAGTGGCGAAAAATTCTGCTAGTTTGATGCAACCTGCAGTGCAGCCACAATCTGTGCCAGATCTATTGCTATGTTCCACTATGAATCTAGATAGATGTAGATTTTTCTTGGGCTAAACCAATTTTCAGTAAGTCAAAGGCTAATTGGCTTTTCGGACGTGCAGACAATTCGTACATTCCACCATGTTTGGTCAAAACCAATAGCGCATTTGTATCGCTTTGAAAGCCTAGATCTTTACCAACTAGATTGGCAGCTATAATGTCAATTTTTTTGCTAGCTAGTTTTTGTTTGGCATTTTCTAAAAGATTTTCTGTTTCAGCAGCAAAACCAATGGTTAAAGGCGGATGTTTTAGATTGGCAACTTCACTTAAAATATCAGGGTTTTTTACTAACGAAAGGGAAATTTTTTCTGCGTTTTTCTTGATCTTTTTCTGAGAAGTTGTGCTATTTCGGTAATCAGATACTGCGGCAGTTGCAATGAAAATATCCGCGCCTTTTATATTGGACATTACCGCTCTATGCATTTCTTCGGCTGTTGTTACATCAATTCTTTTTACATTATATGGAACTCCGAGTTTTGTTGGACCGCTGATTAAAGTGACTTCAGCACCCAACATTTCTGCGGCATTAGCTATAGCATATCCCATTTTTCCGGAGCTGTGATTGCTAATAAAGCGCACGGGATCAATAGGTTCAATAGTTGGACCAGCTGTGATAATGACCTTTTTGCCTTGTAGAATCTGAGGCATAGAAGCAGCTTCTAGCATTTTTACTATTTCTATTGGTTCTAACATTCTGCCTGGTCCTATATCGCCACAAGCTTGTATGCCCTCATCCGGTCCTAAAATTTTTAAACCAATTTTCTGAAGAGATTCAACATTGCTTTGTGTGGCTGGATTGTTCCACATTTCCATATTCATGGCCGGAGCGATAAATTTGGGTATAGAGGTCGATGTTGCTAAGCAAACTGTTGATAATAAATCATCAGCAATACCATGTGCAATTTTTGCAATAATATTCGCTGTTGCTGGAGCGATTAAAAGTACGTCGCACCATTTGGCTAGAGCGATATGCTCGAGATCGGGTGCGCGGCCTAACTCAAATAGTGAGGTATAAACCGGATTTTTGGAAAGAGTTTCTAAAGTTAGAGGTGTTATAAACTTTTGCGCTGAAGCTGTCATTATCACCTTAACTTTTGCTCCATTTTTTAGAAGCATTCGGATGAGTTCGCAAGTTTTGTAAGCTGCAATACAGCCCGTAACGCCTAAGAGGATTTTTTTGTTTTGGAGTTGTGCTAGCATAGGTTTATTTGCCCCCATATTTTGGATGGCTGATTATACCAATTTTTTGACTTTTTCCAGAGAACCCAACTTAAAAATATAACTTATTGATTTTAAAGGAAAATGTGTAGACATGTTTTTATAGCTTGTCGCGGCTATATTTTTGTTGAGCCATTTGGTATCCTTAACGCCATATTTTATTGGGAGATCGAACAATATGGCAAAGAAAAACATTTTTTATGCCCAATCGGGTGGGGTTACCGCAGTTATTAATGCTTCCGCTTGTGGCGTTATTGAAACTGCTCGTAAGAATAAGATTAGAGTTTATGCTGGTAAAAACGGTATTCTCGGCGCTTTAAACGAAGAGATCATTGATACAAGCAAAGAAACGAGCAAAGCTATTGCGGCACTCCGTTACACCCCTGGTGGTGCCTTTGGTTCTTGCCGCTATAAACTAAAAAGTTTAGAAGAAAATGCAGCGGAATATCAGCGCTTAATTGAAGTCTTCGCTGCACATGATATTGGCTATTTTTTCTATAATGGTGGCAACGATTCGCAAGATACAGCTTATAAAGTTTCCAAAATCGGTGCCAAAATGGGTTATCCATTGGTTTGTATCGGTATTCCTAAAACCATGGATAACGATTTGCCTTTTACTGACAATTGTCCAGGTTTTGCTTCGGTGGCTAAGTATTTGGCGGTATCCGTTCGCGAAGTTGGCTACGATTTAGCTTCCATGGCAGCAACATCTACTAAAGTTTTTGTTTTAGAAGTTATGGGTCGACATGCAGGATGGACTGCGGCTGCTACTGGTTTGGCTTCTGAAAAAGATGGAGAGGCTCCGCATATTATTCTTTTCCCTGAGGTTATTTTTGATCAAGGAAAATTTTTAAGTCGCGTGGATGCAAGCGTGAAAAAATATGGTTCTTGTGCCATAGTTGTTTCGGAAGGTGTTCACGATAAAGATGGAAAATTTTTAGCTGATGCTGGTTTGGTCGATGCTTTTGGTCATAAGCAACTAGGCGGTGTGGCTCCTGTGATAGCAGAAATGGTAAAAACCAAGTTGGGTTACAAATATCATTGGGCTGTGGCTGATTATTTGCAACGAGCTGCGCGTCATATAGCTTCCAAAGTTGATGTAGAGCAGGCGTATGCAGTTGGTAAAGCTGCAGTTGAATATGTTTTAGCTGGTAAAAATAATGTTATGGTTACAGTAGAGCGTAAGTCGGCTAAGCCTTATCGTTGGAAAGTCGGTTCTGCACAGCTTTCCAAAGTAGCCAATGTTGAGCGTACCGTTCCGCGTAATTACATCAGTAAAGATGGTTTTCATATTACTAATGCTTGTCGTACTTACTTGCAACCGTTGATCACTGGTGAAGATTACCCGCCATATAAAAATGGCTTGCCAGAATATGTGCAATTAAAAAATGTTTTAATAGCAAAGAAACTTGCAAAATTTGCTATGAAGGGCTGATTTTATATGTCAAGAACTCAAGAAATTCGCAGCAAAATTGTTAGCATAGGTAAAACTAAAAAAATTACTAATGCTATGCAGATGGTTGCAGCTGGCAAAAGGCGTAAAACTGAAATGCGTATGAAAGCTTCTACGCCTTATGCTGAAAAAATCAAAATAGTTGTTGAGCATGTAGCTAGAAGCGATAGTGAGTATATGACGAACCCGTACCTGAAAATGCCCGAAAACCCGAAATCTATTGGTCTAATTCTTATATCAACTGATCGCGGGCTTTGTGGTGGTTTAAATATAAATCTTTTTAAAAAAATTTTACTGTCTACTAAAGAGTGGCAAAAACAGGGGATTTCGACCAGTTTGTTTTTAATTGGAGCTAAGGCATCAGCATTTTTTAAAAATGTGGACATACCCATACTTGCGCAAGTAAAAAATCTTGGCGATAGACCAAATATGTCAGACCTTATTGGTATTATGAAGGTAGGACATAGCGCTTATATAAATAGAGAAATTGATTTGCTGTATGTTGCTTATAACGAATTTGTGAACACTATGGTGCAGCGTCCTATTGTCAGACAACTTTTCCCGTTACCGGCGCTACCGAAAAGCGAAAAAAAACACCATTGGGATTATATTTATGAGCCGAATTCGTTTTCTGTTTTGGAAAGTTTACTGAAACGTTATGTGGAAACACAAGTGTATCAAGCTTTGGTTGACAACATAGCTTGTGAGCAAGCTGCTCGCATGGTGGCAATGAAAAATGCTACAGATAACGCTAGTAAATTTATTGCTGATTTGGGTTTGGCTTATAACAAAGCTCGCCAAGCGATGATTACGCAAGAAATAACAGAAATCGTAGGTGGAGCAGCAGCTGTATAAAAGATAGAGGTAAATATGAGTGGAAAAATTGTTGAAGTTATAGGAGCTATTGTGGATGTCCAGTTTCCATTGGACGCAGTTCCTAAAATTTATGATGCATTAGTTGTAAATTCCAATGGGTTAACTTTGGAAGTAGAGCAACAGTTAGGGGACGGTGTTGTGAGAACTATTGCTATGGGGCCGTCGGAGGGATTGGCACGTGGTTTAGAAGTTAAAAACACAGGAAATCCCATTACAGTTCCTGTCGGCTATGAAACTTTAGGGCGCATTATGAATGTTTTGGGCGAGCCAATCGATGAATGTGGGCCAATCAAAACCAAGGATCATTGGGCAATTCACCGCCAACCGCCGCCACTTACTGAGCAACTTGGCGATGTTCATATTTTAGAAACGGGCATTAAAGTTATAGATCTAATTTGTCCGTTGGCGAAAGGCAGTAAAGCCGGTCTCTTTGGTGGGGCAGGGGTTGGCAAAACTGTATGTATTATGGAATTGATCAGAAATATCGCTGTTGAACACAGTGGATATTCTGTGTTTACTGGGATTGGTGAGCGAACTCGTGAAGGCAATGATTTCTATCATGAAATGAAAACATCTAAAGTTTTAGATAAAGTCGCCCTAGTTTATGGACAAATGAATGAGCCGCCAGGAAACCGCTTGCGCGTTGGTTTGACTGGCTTGACAGTTGCGGAATATTTTCGTGATCAATCGCACGACGTTTTGCTTTTTATCGACAATATTTATCGCTACACTTTAGCAGGCACTGAAGTGTCTGCACTTTTAGGTCGTATGCCTTCTGCCGTTGGTTATCAGCCGACTTTGGCGCAAGAAATGGGCGATTTGCAAGAGAGAATTACATCGACAAAGCACGGTTCGATCACATCAATTCAGGCGGTTTACGTTCCAGCTGACGATTTAACTGATCCATCTCCTGCTACGACGTTTGCTCATTTAAATTCGACTATTGTTTTGTCGAGACAAATAGCAGAGTTAGGTCTCTATCCGGCCGTTGATCCTTTGGATTCCAGCAGTCGTCAGCTCGATCCGCTTATTATTGGCTCTGAGCATTACCAAGTAGCGCGCGCTGTGCAGAAGACATTGCAGCGCAATAAAGAACTAAAAGACATTATTGCAATTTTGGGTATGGATGAACTTTCGGAAGAAGACAAACTTACAGTGCATCGTGCCAGAAAAATTCAGCGCTTCTTGTCTCAACCATTTTTTGTGGCCGAAATTTTTTCGGGAATCCCCGGTAAATATGTTTCGCTCAAGGAAACTATTCGTGGTTTCCAAGGCATTTTGAAAGGGGAGTATGATCATTTGCCAGAACAAGCGTTTTTCATGGTTGGAACTATTGAAGAAGCAGTGGAAAAGGCGAAGACATTGTAGAGACGCGATTAATCGCGTCTGTACCTAAGAGAAATTTATGGCAGCAATTTCGACACATTTAGATATCGTAAGCGCAGAACAGCAAATATTTTCTGGTTTGGTAGAAATGTTGATCGCTAACGGTGAATTTGGTGAACTTGGCATTTTACCAGGACATGCCGCGCTTTTGACCCCTTTGCACGCTGGTCCATTGCGAGTTATTATGCAGGGCGGCAAAGAGGAAATATTTTACATCTCAGGCGGTATTCTCGAGGTGCAACCAAATTTAATCACTGTATTAGCCGATACGGTATCTCGAGCTGCTGATCTAGACGAAATGAAAGCCATAGAAGCCAAGAAAAATGCTGAGCAACTTTTGGCAAATAAAAAATCTAATGTGGATTTCACACAAGCTTTATTGCAACTTGCCCAGGCTGCGGCGCAATTGCGCGCTCTCAAGCTTTCTGAAACACGTAGCGGATCCGCCGCCAGAAGCATCGGCTCAACAGTCGCAAAAAATTTAATCAACAAATAAGCATTCGTAATGCATATTTTAGTGTCTAATGTGCGTGTCTTGTTCCATCTGCATTCTAGCTAAATCGATATTTTCTTAAGCTCTGCTAAAACCATATCTGGCGTGAGCTTTTGTAGGCAATTTAAATGTCCAAGAGGGCAGGTTCTTTTAAAACAAGGGCTACAAGGGAGATTTAAGGACAAAATTTTAGCAGATGGGCTTAAAGGCGGTGTAAATTTGGGCGTAGAAGAGCCGTAAATGGCGATTAAGGGGCGATTTAACGCTGCCCCTATATGCATAAGACCTGAGTCGTTTGTCACAATGGCGGTAGCCATAGACATTATATTGACCGCTCCGCCAAGATCGGTATGCCCAGTTAGATTTAGGCAAACATTGCCGGATTTCTCTTGAATAGAAGCGGAAATAGCTTCATCTTTGGCTCCGCCGAGTAATATAGTGGTCCAGCCTTCATTGGCTTTGATTTTGGCTAGTTCGGCAAAGTATTTTTCTGGCCAGCGCTTAGCAGGACCGTATTCCGCGCCAGGGCAAAGCACTAAAACTGGTTTTTCTTTTGTTAGAATATCGCTAAAACCCAATATGTGTGCTATTTGCGCTCTATCCATGGGCGATATTTGCAACAGAGGTCTCGGAAGCTCTGCAGGCAAAGAAATGTTTTTATCTAAACCTAAAGCCAGAAAGCGGTCAACCATGAGTGGAATTTTCTTTTTATTCAAAATGCGTAAGTCGTTGATCAACCCATAACGCATCTCGCCGCGCCAGCCAGTGCGCCGCGGTATTTTGGCCCAAAAAGGAATTAAAGCTGATTTCCAAGAATTGGGCAAAATAATAGCTTCTGTATAGCCTTCCTGGGCAATAAATTGTGCTAATTTGTAGCGGCGCCGTAGCGCCAGTTCACCAGATTTAAATGGTAAAACTAAGCTGTAATCTACTTCTGGCATGTGATTCAGTAAAGGATGCAGATGTTCCTGAGCAAGAACGTGAACCGTTGGTTTAGGCGTACGCTGTTTTAACAGCTTAAAGAGCGCCTGTGCCATTACCAAATCTCCGACCCAGGTAGGGGAGATTATTAGAATTTTCCCAGTAGTT
>Ga0265297_10000646_pt1 | contig 98334 bp, 76 predicted proteins | sample Munlanlwell13791_FD_192502 | JGI IMG/M metagenome (GOLD analysis project Ga0265297, IMG submission 192502) | Leachate microbial communities from a municipal landfill in Southern Ontario, Canada - Leachate well 137-91 | ecosystem: Engineered > Solid waste > Landfill > Unclassified | place...
GCAACAGGAAAATTGAAAATAATTGGGAGAGCAGGAGTAGGAGTAGATAATGTTGATAAAGAAAAAGCTAAAGAACTTGGAATAGTTGTTGAAAATACTCCTTTTGGGAATACTAATGCTGCTGCGGAGCACACCCTTGCATTAATGATACTTTTATCAAAACACATTATTCACAGCCACAAAACAATGAAAGAAGGGAAATGGGATAGAAAAAGTTTTGAAGGAACAGAACTCAAAAACAAAACACTAGGATTAATCGGGTTTGGGAATGTGGGAAAAAAAGTTGCAAAAGTTGCTTTAGCATTTGAAATGAATGTAATGGTTTATGATCCATTTTTACCTGATGAGAAGTTTAAGGAACTCGGGGTTAGAAAAGCGGAGCTAAATGATATTTACAAACAAGCAGATTACATTACAGTGCATGTTCCACTTACTGATAAAACAAAGAACATGATTTCTGATAAAGAATTTGACCAAATGAAAAAAGGAGTAAGGATACTTAATGTTGCACGCGGAGGAGTAATAGATGAAAATGCTCTTCTGAAAGCAATTAATGATGGAAAAGTTGCCTGCGCAGGATTAGATGTTTATTCAGAAGAACCACCAACAAAAAAAGAGTTAATTGCGCACGAAAAAGTTATTTGCACCCCGCACTTAGGGGCATCAACAATAGAAGCACAGGAAAACGTTGGAATAGAGGTTGCGGAACAAATAGTTCTAGCACTAAAAAATGGCGAAGTAAAGAATTGTGTAAATGGATTAATGAAACTAAGGTAAAGTCTCTACCCTATCTTCTTAGATAGGGTAAGTCTTTTCGCGCACCTTAACAAGGCGCATAAAGAATTGCGTAAACGGATTAACAAAACTTAGAAAATAAAGTTTTACTGGAATTCAAATATCCTTAGAGCGCTGTCTTCCAGCGGAGTAAGCTTTATTGGCTTAGGAATTGAATTCGGTTTTCTTAACGAATTATCCCACTTAATCAACTTAATCAATACATTATTTAGAGCCTGCATTTCTGTCGGAAAATTTTCTACAGAAAGCTGTTCAGCCCTTGCCTTAGAAAGAACCCTTGAAACCCTCTTGGCTAAATTATAATAAGGCTTTCTTGGATCAGAAGCAATTTTATTTATCTGATTAACCATTTGCTCCCTCATCCATAAACCCTTTGGACCACTCGCGCCTCTTGTTCCAAGCCTTGGTCTGCCATAAGTACGCGGAGTAGAACCCCTCTTCTGTGCCTCAGACATTTTTTTTCTTAAATCAGAAATAAGCGCTTTCTTTCCTAAAACCATAAAATAATCACTGCTTTCAAAGTATTTAACTTTTTCATTTATGAAAATAATATCTGTTCGTATGCTTCTCTTGGTATCAATCCTTCTGCTACAAGCAGTTCCATACGCCTTTCATTTTTAGCAACTTCATTTTTTGGATTCTGGCGCATTTTTCTTCCAAAAGCTTCATACTCTCTCCAACTACCAACCCCCCCTATTTGCTGTGAATCGGCTCCGCGAAAAATATAACTATTTTTATTACCCCTAATTTTTTCCATTGGTCCGTCAAATATCGCGTAAGTGTCAATAACTGGCCTTAATGCATGGAAAGCAAGAGTATGAACTTCATCATTTGCAAAAAACTCAACATAATCATGGAAATGCCATTTTTGTTTTCCAGCCTCATCAGTTACAAAAATCATTTCCCTAGCAAGCCAGGATCTCACTCCACTTGCATTAAGAAGAGACAAAGCCAAATTACATCTTTCTGCACAATGCAAAAACCCAATCGGTTTTTTCTTTAAAATTGCGCTTGCTGAATTTCTTTTGAATAAACGCTCTTTCCCACCACACAAACCCCAATCAATAGGAATTCGTTCAAGAACAATATTTGCAATTTTAGTGGCTCTACTCAATGCTGGACCTTTAATGCTCTCTGCCCTTTTGGCAATTGCCGGTGCCATCCGCGCAGTTCTTCTAAATCTCTCAAGGCTCGTTTTCGAGGCTTTGACTTTTAATTTAAACAAAGGATTTTTCAGACGCATACAAAGAATATTAATTGAGAATATAAATAACTTTGCCTAGGGCTTCTGCAAATCTTTAAAAACAAGGAAAACTATTTTTATATAACATGGATTCTAAAAATATAATTGCTCTTGAAGTTGTGGCTTTTACGCCAAAAAAAGATTTGACAAAAGGAGAAGTTTTTCAGGCAATAAGACAAGAGATGAAAAAATACCAGGGAAAGCCCGTAGTGTTTGTTTTTCCTGAGGCAATACTTGGCGAGAAAGCAATTACCAGGCTTGAAGGGAAAGCATTTGTTACAAAAATAAACCAGTTACTTGCACAGCATGGTAATGCATTTGCTTTCTTTTCAATAATAGAAAAAATAGGAAAACCAACAAATGCAAGGTCTATTTCAAACACAGGGTATATAGTTACTCCTTCAAGAAAAAAACCTTGGTTTGTTTATCCAAAACTTTATAGGATACCAGAAGGGAAAGGGCATAGTCTTCAAGTATATGATTCCACGATTCTTGGAAAAAATGCTCCAAAAAAATCTTCAGAAGTACACAAATTATTGACTCGATGGGTTGCGCGCGCAGAAAAAATAAAGGGTTTCCCACAAGTACGTATAAATGGAAAAGATATTCAATTAAGAATATGTTCAGATATTCACCACAATTATTTATTTGATTTACCTGTAGGAAAATCAAAACGAAAAGCTGATTTAGTATTGGTTCCCGCAAGAGGACTTCATTTTGAACAACAACACATGAATTACATTGCCCCAATATTAAAAAAAAGAGGAGTAGTAGCTATAGTTGATGGAGACAAAGCAAAAGTAAATTATTTTGCTAAAAGAAAAAAACAAAATAATCCACTAATAGGCACTGCCACAGTCAAGCCGGGAATTAATATTAATTGGTCAACATACAAGTTTCCAAAAAGGAATCTTAGAAAAACTCGTTAAAATAATTTCAAAAAGAAAAAACTTCACCGGCAATTTGGTTTGCAAATAATTAAAAGCACTCCTTGGTTTTGCTCTTACATGAAGGTTTATTTTCCTTATGAAAAGGTTAGGCCAGAACAACAAGCTCTTGTTGCTGATGTTATGGAGGCGGTAGCTAAGAAAAAAATTTTTTTAGCACACGCACCAACAGGATTAGGAAAAACTGTTTCAACTCTTGCCCCTGCCTTGAGTTATGCTTTAGAGAATAATAAAAAAGTTTTTTTCCTAACCCCAAAGATTTCTCAACACGAAATTGTTTTAGAAACCGCTAATTTGATGAATGAAAAATTTGATTTAGGGGTAAAAACAGTGGATTTGGTTGGAAGAAAACAAATGTGTATTGATCCATTCTTATCAAGAACAGGAACAGGTTTTTATGAAATGTGTGCGAAAAGAAAAAAAGATAAAGCATGCAAGTACTATGGAAACACAAAAGGATATACCTTAAAACAAAAAGTAATTGCTAGTAGGAGGAAAAGAGAAATACTCCAAGAATACAACAAATCATACTTATACATAAAAGAAAGTTGTGTTTTCAAAGAACTATGCCCTTATGAAATAACAATTGAAATGATTAAGAATGCGCATTTAGTTGTGGGAGATTATTCCCATCTTTTCCATGAAGATATTAGAGACAATGTTTTAGGACAAGCAAAAATACAATTAGAGGATATTATTTTGGTTATAGATGAGGCACACAATTTTCCTGAAAGGCTAAGAGATATGATGGCTAGAAGTTTTGATGTTAATGGATTAGAAAAAGCAATCAAGGAATCAAAAAATGTGGGAGCGTTTGAAACAGAGTTCTTGTTAAAAGACATTGAAAAAGAAATCACTAAGTTAGGAAAAAAACTTTCATTAAGTAATTCCAGTGCTGTTCTTGTTCCTGAAGAAATGGATTTTTTAAAAAAAATAGCAAGACAAGGATTAGAACAAATAGAAGAAACTGCTTTAAAATTCATGGAAAAAAACAATACAGAGAATTCATTTTTACTGGTTTTAGGCGAATTTCTTTACGAATTAATAAAAGAAAAAAAACACACCCTGCATGTAATCGAGAGAAAAAATGCTTTAGGAATAGGAATATACCCATTAGACCCATCAGAAATAGCTAAAGAAGTATTAGAAAAAGTGCATTCAGTTGTTTTAATGTCAGGAACCTTACTCCCGTTAGAAATGTATTCTGATGTACTGGGAATATCACAAATAAATAATGAAAATGAAAAAATATTTGCGGAGCAAGGAAAAAAAGATGAGCAAAGTGCATTACATAACAGGGGATTTGCGGTAAGCGCGCATGAATTAAGAGAACAGCAAAAAAACATGGTTAAACATAATGTTAATTCAAAAATTTTGTTAAAAGAGTACAAGAGTCCTTTTCCAAAAGAAAATAGATTGAATTTGTTTGTAGAAAAAACCACGATGAAATATACTTCAAGAAACGCGGAGCAATACAACCAAATAGCCCAAATGGTGGACAAAATAATTTCCAAAGTGCCTGGAAATACAATAGTTTTTTTCCCTTCATTTGAAACACTTGAAAGCATTTCCACATTGCTAAAAACTAGGAGACAAATCTTGAAACAGGAAAGAGAAATGGCGCAGGATGATAAAACAAAACTAGTGCATAAATTCAAGTTACTTGGTTCACAGTTTGGAGGAGTATTATTGGCTGTGAGCGGAGGAAGCTTTTCAGAAGGAATAGATTTTCCCGGAGATTACTTGAGTTGCGCAATAATTGTTGGTGTACCATTCGGAAGAATGGATATTTACACGAACGCATTAATTGATTTTTATGAAAAAAAATTCCACAAAGGATGGGAATACGCTTACAACGGACCAGCAATAACAAAAGCAATGCAGGCATCAGGAAGGGTAATCAGAACAGAAACAGATCAAGGAGCATGCATTTTCTTGGACACAAGATTTTCGGAACCAAGATTCAAGGTTTATTACCCAAAGGATTTTGAGGTAAAAAAAACAATAGAACCAGAAAAAGAATTAGAAAAATTCTTTAACAAAAAATAATCCCAAATTTTAAAACAAAAATTCTTTCCAAAAGAAAAAGATTATTTCCACCGATTTTTTATCATTTCAAAACGTTTTTCAAAATCCCCCTTATAAAAGAAAATTTGTATTTAAGATATTTTTTTCCGTGATTAGAATACAAATGAGAAGCTTTTTTCTTTAATCTAATATAATCATTTCTTGTTTTTTTATTTGCGCGCAAATAATTTCTAAAAGCAAGTGCTTTTTCAATTTCCCCCGAACCATGAAAAGTTAAGTGCAAGTGAACTAATTTTGCGGAGCCTGATGAAACATAATATTTGTAAAAAAAACTTCTTTTCTTGCGCATAGTGTGGTCATAAACAAACCCTGCTTTTTCAAGCAATTTTCTTGCTTTAGAAAAACTTTTTTTTGGAACAACCACAATAATATCAATTATTCCTTTACCCCCTAAATTAGGTACTGAAGTGCTTCCAATATGGTAAATCTCCTTATTTTTTATTGAAGAAAGTTTTTTCGAAAGAAAACGCTTTTGGGTTAGAAACAGTTTAGGGTATTTTGAAGAATATTCTTTGAAAAAATATTTTTCAGTAATAGCTTTCTCAAGAATATTCATATGTGAATAATAGAACAATATAATTTAAAATTGAAAAAAAACAAGGGCTAAGAATTATATACTCCCCTAAACAATTCTTTGTTATGATAAGAGCAATTAAAAGGTATAGTGAAAGAAGAAGACGATTAACTAATTCAATGGAGAATACACTTGAAAGTTTAAGGATTGCAAAAGAAACAGGTCTTGAGCTTAATGGGATTATAAAGGCTGCTAGAAGGGAAAGAACTGCCCTAAACGGTGCAAGAAATAATGAAGCAATAACTCATTATAGGGCATTAAAAAAAATAATTAAACAGCTTGAACTGATTGATAAATCAAGGTTTACTAAAAGTGAAAAAAATTTTATGGGACAAACAACAAAGGCTCTTGAATCAAAGGCTCCAATAAAAGAACAACAAGTCCTTATTGCTTTAGAAATAATGAGAAAATATAGTCCCTTGCTGGCTGAAAATGCCCAAAGAAGCATGACCCAAAGAGGATACAAAGGAAAGCTTTATAGTAACAAAAACAGGGTTAATTGAGTGATACAATATGAGTCCAACTGAATTCCCACAATTTACTATCCTACCAAGAACAAGAATAATTCTTACAGGAACACACTTTGATTTAACTTCGCCAGGAAATTTACAACAACTAAAGAATTGGGGGGTAAAAAAAGTTTTTTTTGTTTTCCCAACTAGCCAAAAACAATTAGATTTAAGTGGAGAATTTAGGGCAAGCCCTGCAGAAAAAGTTAATTTAATGGATATTTATGCAAAATTCAAAATAAATCCGATGATTGCAACAATTCTTCCACAAAACGGAATACAAATAACTTCATTACTAAGAAACCCAAGGTCCTTTAGAAGCTATGAATCATTCAACAAAGAAGCAAAAGAAGTTAATGGGAAATTTATTATTCAATGCATGCATGGAAGACACGCAAGCGCTGCTTATGCATTATACCATTTAGCTAACTCAACCAATTATTCTATGCAAGAAATACACAAAATATTTTTTGATGCAGGATTCAAAGCATCGGAACTAGAAAGAATGGAAAGCTTTTTGCAAGATGCAAAAGTCAATTTACACAGAATAATAGAGGAAAGAGAAAAAGTACTAATAGCTCAAAAAAAATCATTAGCAAGACACCTGAAGAAAAAAATGAAGCACATTGCACGAGGATCAAAACCATTGCGACATAACCGTCATTAGGTGAAATAAATGGTAATCAAAAAAATGATAAAAAAAGTTACTTCAGCTTCACGAATCAAGAGCTTAGCGGCAAGGACAGGACTGAATCCAAAGCAAATAGTTGCCAGAGCAAATGCGGTTAGAAGAGAAGAAGATGCAAGAAGGATTCTGAACAAACTTGAGGCTCTTGAAAAAAATGCGCATGACAGGGAAAAAAATTTTTTAAAAACTGTAACCTTGAGAACGGAATTAATAAAAATAAGGGAAGTTCAGAAAAAAATACGTTCAAAATAAACTCTTTTTCTAGGACAATTTTTAAAATTATCAAAAAATAAAAATGTTAAGTATATAAACCAGAAAGTTCTCTTAATTGCCATGGCAAAAGCAAAGCAAGAATCAAATGTACAATCAATTTTTTCCTCGTTTTTGGATAACTTTAGGGATAATTTTATTGGTGCAATGGGAAAAACAATAAAAGAAAAGATAAGGAAACTGGAAAAAATGGCTTTGGAAATAGCACTAAGCTTTGTTTTCTTTTTTATATCAATTATTTTTGTTTTAGTAGCATTAATGTTTTTTTTAAAAGAGTATTTTCATTTTAGTTATTCTTTAAGCTTCCTATGCATAGGAATAGTCGCACTCCTAATAGCATACGCTATTTACGGAATTGTGAACAAAGAATAATTATTTTTAAAACAAAAAAGGAGGGAAAAAAATGGGTTCAAAAAAGAAAAATCCTGCAATTGAACTAGCAAAAAAGGATGCTAAGATTGCTATGGATATTGCAAAAAAAGATGCTAAGAAAGCATTGGCTATTGCAAAAGTAAAATTCGAACAAGCTCACAAAACTATTGACAAAAAAATTGAGACACACCCCGAACAAGCAGTGCTTGTTGCAGCAACACTTGGAGCTGCAGTAGGAGCATTGGCTACATACAGTTTCATGAAAAAAAAGAAATAATTTAACAGGCCAGCTCAAAACTGGCCCTTTATTTTTTTAGGAAACATTCTTTTTCTTTTAGAAATAAAGTATTCTTTAAGTTATATTGGCTACATAATTTACTTTTGCGAAGCCAATCTTCCAAAAAATCATTTTTTCTTATTTTAAAAACCCGATTTTTATTTTGCACAATTTCTAGGACATTTCTTCAGTTGTCCAAGAAGATAAAAAAGTATTAAATTTTGGTGCCATTAGAACTAGTTTTTTGATCTTATTCGCGTGGCTTTACTTTGTCTCTTTTGGCTATCGCTTGTAAGTATCTTTGCACTATTTTTGGATCCGCGTAGCCCATTCTTGCTCCCGGAACTGCTAAATTACTTTTTCTTTGGTTTGCCTTTGGGTAAGCTAGGTTTGCTTCGTGTATGCTTTGATGCAATCCTGCTTTCTTTCCTCTTAAGTAAGCTGTGCTCATAACAAGAGTATTGCCTTTGCCCCTAATAAAACTTTACTTTATTTGCCACCCAACCCTTTTCTTATACATAACTTTTAAGGTCGCCTTCTGATCCCTTTTCGCTGGTTTTTCAATTTATTTTTTAGATTATCCACTATTTGTTGACCTTTTCTTGCTTGTTCCTGTTCAGATTTAATAGTACTTTCTTTCTTGCGTCTTGTTAACCATTCGTAAGCCCTAATATCTTGAATAGTTGCTCTTCTTTCAGGACTTTTTTTCAATTTAATTAATTTTCTTTTTAAACTTCCCATGGGCAAAAAAATCACCAATAAATTTAACGCTATTCTTTAATATAAACCTTTATTTGATTTTAAGTCATTTTACGATGGCGTACTTCCCCTAATAAACTATTGTGGGCACATTTAATTTTTTTCCCATATTTTCCTTAGGAATTTTGCTGTATAACGATGATTATGTCGGATTTGAGGGGTCTTTTTGGGTGGTTTTGGAGCATGTTGGAAAGAGGCAAATGGGCTAAAATGCTTCAAATCGGCGATTTGACAAGAATTAATAAAAGATTACGTCGATATGCGCAAAGAAATTTATTTTTTTTATCAATAAACCTATTGGGTTTTGAGTTGCCTTGCTTCAAAGTGAGCCAGGAGTCTTGAGCCCCAACATTGTTATGTATCAGTTTGTCTAGTCTTATCTCAACAAGTCATTTAATTTCCCAAGATTGCCTAAACTCCTTAACCTTTTTTTTGATACTCTTTTGAATTGTTTTGTTATTATGATGAAGTTTATCTATTTTAACCAAATATTCTTTGCACAAAAAATCATACCTATTTTTGAGCTCTTTTATCCTATCTTCAGAATAAAAAGGATCATTCACATACCCCATATACCAACCTCTTGCTTTCTTATGCTGAAGATTTACCAAATGTCTAAAAAAAAGGAAATTCAGAAATGCAAAATCTAATGTCATAGCCATTTCAGGAATAAACTTTGATGAATTAACCCAATGGTAAAATTCTTTTTTTCTTGAACCCCCTCTTAATCCTTCAAGATCAGGAATTATAAGCATTTGCTGTGCAAATGCTGTCGCATGAGACATGTCGCATAAATCTTTCCAATGAGCTTCAAGATTTTGTGTTTGTTTTCTATTATCCCCCATTTGGCTAAAAACATCTCCTAAAGTTATGTTGTAAGTCAAGTCACTTGTTTTTCTCTTGTTAAGCCATTTTTTCTTATACTTTTTATTCTCTTCTGAAGCTTTTGCCACCACAAGCATCTCAAAGTTCTGCCTTAATATTACCCTTGCCGAACCATAGTAACCATGACGCAACAACAAAAATACCGAATTGTTGATATAAGGTTGATTCAATAACGCATTATTGAGAACAACATTTTTTACAAAGGCACCCCCCATAACATATTTAGTGTCTAACAAATTCATAAAAATTCCCGATAATCTGATTTGAATATCCGAAATCTCTTCCAAAAGACTAATTAGCTCAGAAAATTTGCCTTTTTTCATTAATTTAATAAAATATTTTTCTGATTTCTTCAAATTGGCTAAATTAAACTGAATTTCAACATTCTGCACTTTATTTAATTTATAATCCATAACTAAGATATGTACAAATTGTTTTTACACCTTTCACCCCAAAAAAAATCCCTAACAAATTCGTAACCCCCCTAATCCACCCTTATTTCTTCCGTTTCGCTTCTAAATAATCCCTGTAGTCAAGTGAGGTGTCGTGTAATTCGTTCATCCATTTGTTTACTATTTCTTTTAGGTTTATGAGTGTTTTGTATTGTTGGTGTAGTTGGCGTTCTACTTGGAGTTCTTTGTATCTTCCCATTGAGGTTGGGCGAAATTCTTCAAATACTTTTTTGCCAAGGGCTTCAACTAACTCAATTTCCTTAATATGGGCGTTTATTCTTTCAAATATTGATTCTTGGAGAGCACCAATGTCTTTGGCTAATTTTTTTCTTGCATCCCAACTCATTCCCTCATAAGCGCCTTCTTTTCTGCCTGAGGATAACTCGTAAAGCATTTTGTAGAGGGCACTTGACTCAGCTTCAATTACAGCAACCTTTCTCCCTATTCGCATCCTCGCGGAATCAAGTTTTTTTAACACTCTTGATTGGAAATTCTTTTCCCCAACCTTTGCTCTCTTAGAACGCTCAATAAACTCTTTCCTAAAAGCAAGTTCCGGTTGTTTTGATCCAAAAGCCATAAACAAGTATCTTTTTCAAAGAATAAAAAGTTAATGAAAAACTTGTTATGTATATTTATTAGGTTACTAACATTAATATACTTAAAAAATTTAATTAAATAATGCAATCAGTCTCTATAGTAGCCTTTTTACTATTAAATATTATCGGGATTGTCCTCATATTTGTTTGTTCATTTTTAGCCCTATTATCAATTTCATTTCCCTTATGTTACTTATATAATTTTTTCAAAGGCGACCTTACAAAGATTGGAGCAAATGAATTGTTGAAAAGAGTTTGTACAACAAGCCTCCTTATTGGATTTTCCGTCCCAGTCATAATCCTTCTACTTTGGTATGCCCTATTCAGAATTGACTATTTACTCACAGCACAAATACTAACCCAAATTACACAAGCAATCCAACCCATTCAAAATCTTGGTTCAACAACAATATTAATTGTATTTTTAACCCCCTCAATTCTTTGCCTAATTCATTATTATTTCATTAAAAAAAAGAAATAGTTTTAATCCAATTAAGCCAAAAAATATCTTTCTAAAAAATAAAAGCTTGCACTTCAAAATAAGCCCAACTATTAGCGTTCTATAGAGAATTTTATAGCTGAAGAGTAGGTTCACTTTTTAGTGAACCCCTCTCAAAAAGCGTTAATTACATTCCGAAGAATTTTAGTACGCCGTATACTATTACGCCTGGCCAGAAGATTGATTTTATTATCCCAATTATTATTCCCCAAAAGTCCGGGGCGGTTGTAACAAAATAAACTAGTGCTCCAAGAAAACCAAGTCCGTATATTGCGCCTCCGCTTCCTGGACTAGAGCAACAGCCTTTTGAAAACCAATTTTTCTTTGGCTCATCGCATCCTTTCTCCATTTTTGATCCAATTGCTTTACCAATCTCATCCCACGTAGGTTCTTTCTTTGTTTTTGCCTTCATTAGAACACCTCTTTAAACAATAATCTTTTCCAAAATAAAAGCTTATCCACTCAAACCATAAAATTTGAATTTCTTAGTAAAAGAAAACTATGTCCAACAATGTGTGTTATTATATGTTTTTGCCAAAAGGTATTCACAAAATTTTTTTCCCGCAAGTAGAATTATCTGTTGCAAAAGATTCTCCCCAAAGAATAGAAAAGCAAGTACTTATTCAAGAAGAATTGTTATTTTTGCCTTGATCGCATACGATAGTATTTTATATCTTTAACACTGTCGAGAATAGCTGAGTTTATGAATCTGGTGCGTCCAATGCGTCTATTTTCAGCAATTTCAAGTCTCGGTAGGTTAGTTAACACAAGGTCTCCTTCTTTACTTACATAAGTATATTTATGTGATCTTAAAGCTTTTCTAAAATTAGGGTTAGTTAAAGCAAAGTCCCGAATCGAACGACCAAGATCATCCAACGCATATCTTTCTTTAAAATCAGCTTCTTTTATCTTTTTTATAGCATCTGCAATACTTTTTAATTTAAATAATTTAATTCCACGCAAAGCAGCTTGTTTCTCTTTTCGTGCTCCAAGAACCTTATTAACTTCAGCAAAACGATTCCCAGCAGCCTTCATTAAGCGCTTTCTTTTAAATAATTTTGGCATAGGCATACTAATCTAACTATTAACCCTCTATAAAAAGGTTTTCCTACTTTTCACAGCAAGAGTTTTTTATTAACTTTTCCTTTCATTATAATGTAATGAATTTCACAAAATTACTTCTGGCTTTAGTTTCTTTAGCTCTTTTGTTTGGTTGTACACAAAACACGCCAGGCTTTTCGTTTAACCAGCCTTTTCAAGTAAAAGAAGGGGTGACTTACCAAGCAAATGATTTGAGCATTAGAGTGATTTCTTTTACTGATTCGCGCTGCCCTAGTGGAGTTCAGTGTATTTGGCAGGGAGAATTAGGGGTTAATTTGCAGGTTAATGATAATAATGTGCATTTAGGAGAAATAACTAGTAAAAATGTTTCTATTGATTTGAAACAGAATGTGGTTAGTTTAACCTTGGTTTCTATTGATACAAATCAAGCTGAAATTATTGTAACCAGCACCCCTTGGGACCAAGTTGTTTGCACAATGGAAGCCAAGATTTGCCCTGATGGAAGCGCAGTTGGAAGAGAACCCCCTTTATGTAATTTCGCTCTTTGCCCGGATGAAAAATAAGTAATATCCTTTTTTTGTTACATCTTGTTTTCGAGATTATTTATAAATCACTTAACCTGCGTATCCTTTACCATGGAGGTGGTAAATAATTCATAATATTAGGTTAGAAACAGATAGACTAATTCTGCGGGAGTTGCAGATGAAGGATAATGTGTTCATAGCTAAATGGTTAGCTCCGCTTAGCGTTACACGTTTCCTTGCAAAAGTACCGCACCCATACTCATTGACGGATGCACAATCCTTCATTGGAAAGGCTGTTGCAAATCAGGTTAATGAGAAAAGAGAAGGGTATCCTTTAGCTATAACCCTAAAGCCAGATGTGTGTTTAGCTTAGTCTGCCCCTCTTGACGCACCCATAGGTGTTGTTGATTTAACAAGTGTAAGTTACTTTAACGGCACTACCGAATTAGGTTATTGGTTGAGTGAAGAGTATTGGCGCCAAGGAATAATGACTGAAGCTGCCAAGAAAGCAATAGAGTTCGCGTTTAACTCTCTCGGGTTAACCAGGATAAATGTTTACGCGGCAACAGAGAATATTGCTTCAAACGCAACCATAAAAAAACTCGGTTTTGTTTTTGAGGGTATGCAAAGAAAAGCTATGCGCTCAAAAGCAACAGGTATAATACATGACAAGAACTCATACGGGTTGCTGAAAGAGGATTGGGAAAAATCTGGCAAATAAAACCTAAGAGGGGTTAAATCCCCTCTTTAGGAAAAAAAGTGTCCTAGAATTAGTGTCTTATTCTCTTTCTGGCTTTCAAAGCAATTGCAAATCTTTCCGCGGATGATCTTGGTCGGTTTTTTATTCTGTATTCTTTTATGTGGTGATTTATTGCTCGAAGTATTTGTCTTGCGGAAAGGATTTGTTTGCTGCTTGTTATTTTCATTCCTCTTCTTTTAAGTTGGTCTTCCCTTAACTCAGTCATCCACAAAGAGGGCACGAGGACTGCTTTTGGAGAAACTTTCAGTATTTCCCTTAAAGCAATTCTCTCAGCATTAAGCGCAATGCCTTTGTTTTCAAAAAATTTTCTGTTTGTACCCTTAAACTCATCTTCTTCATAACGAGAATGGTATGGAAAGAATTCGTAACAATAAGCTGGTTTATCCCCAAGTTTATTTTCAATCCTCCATTCTTTCATTCTTTCAACTGCTTCTTTTCCCATCAAACGTTGTATAGCTTCATCTGAATTCAACAAATAACTTAGTGCCCCTAAATGAGTACTTCGTAAAGAACCATGTCTTGGAAATTTTTCAATTGCTTTTCTTGCAGAAGGATTAGTAAAAAAGAAAGGATTAGCTGTATTTCCTCGAGTAATCCAAATATCAAACTCAATCCTTTCTAAAGAATTAGTTTTTTTAGGAACCACCAAAAAACCAGGAACATTTTGAACCATATAAAACACACTCAATCAAAGTATTTTAGCTTTTTGTTAAATTTCAAAAATTATATTGCATCAATATAAGGCACTAATTGTATTACCCCGTTTTTTTGGCCTACTATTTGTAAGTGGTCAGTGTCAAGTGGTTTTAATGCAAAACTTGTTCCATTCTTGTTTTTTATCCAATCACCCGCAGGATAGTTTTTTGAGAGCACTACTTTTCCTTTCCTTAAAACATCAAATGATTGTAATGCAATTTCTGAGCCTATTTCAAGAAGTTTTTCCTTTAATTTGTCTTTAGGTAAATTCATTTCATTTGATAACTTAGTAAGCATTCTGTTTGCTTTTGGATTTAAAGCAGAATGATAAAAATCACCTATTGTCGGAAAATTTGAATATCTCATTGCAATGAATGGTCCAACAGGATGCCCAATGGGTTTCAAAATATTAAAACTTGAATTAGGGAGTCGTGGATTAATTGCTTCCACCATTCTTCGTACAAACCTAATTTCCTCTTGAGGTGTTACTTTGTAATGTTTGCTTGCGAGGGTAGGAAATTTTAGAACAACCCCTTCTTCGCCTTTCAAGTGAAGTAACCTTACCCCATAACCCGGGCCTTTGTCTTTTTTGCCCGCTGAAACAATAACCCCAGGTACATGCCCCCATTCCCTCAATTTCCTTTCATCAATATTCTGGAGATTTCCAAAAGCTCTCAACGCTCTTTTTGGAAATTTCCTTCCTGTTCTTTGCTGTTCGCGTTTCATTACTGAGCGCAATCTTTTCAAAACAGTTTTATCAAGTGGCTTAAGAACCATACTATAATTAGCTTCAAAAGAAATACTTTAATCTTTCCCTAAAAAAAATGTCCAAGAATTAGTGTTTAAACTATTATTTTGTATTCTTTGATTAATTCATTGTCAATATATATTTTTACATGATATGTTCCTGGTAATGGGTGGCCGCTCAGCCCTGTTAGTTTTTGCGGTTCACCAGGGTAAAGCATAAATGAATATTCCCATGGCAGGGTTTCTGTAAGCACTTCCCCTTCAAAATTCTCTCTCACCATTACCGTTCTTCCATAAACCTCTTTCTCACCCTCAGGAGCTTTTCCAAATACAGCAAAGTTTATTTGCTCTATCCCACTAAGATCAAGTTCTTGTAATTTTTCTGAATCTTCCTTATTGTCCTTAGAAATCCAAAACTCTATTCTTGATAAGAATTCTTTAGAATACCTTCCTATAATTTCAAATTCTTTTTCAGCAACAATAGTTGCTTTTGTATTATTAGAATCAATTTTCACTAATTGCAGAGTATATTTTCCTCCTGGCAAAATATTCCTCCCTTCATTGTTTATTGTTCCTGTACCTGCCCCTCCATCAGAGGGAACATCAAAGTAAGGGTAAATATCCAGTGGAATAATTACTTCGTTCCCATCCAGAACCCTAAAAGCAAATCTATCCCCTTTCTTTAACCCTTCTTCTTGCGGGTAAATCGCTTCCCCGGTTACAAAAGTTGTTTTGTTTAAATCTTTTGGAGGAATTGTTGTTGAAAGAAATATTTCCACATTAGGATCAATTTCCTTTACCATAATTATGTTTGCTTCTTTCACCACAGGAGGCATTTCATTGTTTCCAAAAAAAGAATTCAATAAACCCACTAAAATTACAAGAACAATTAATCCAATTAAAAGCAATGCAAGTGCTTTCACTAAAAGAAATATTCCTCCAAAGAAGGATGCGAAAAAACCTTTTTTTTCTTCTTTAGAATCCTTATCCAAACCCATGCACTAATTACCTTTTTTTAAAATAAAACCCTTCCTGTTAAAAATATATCCAATATTTAGCGTTTAGTTCGTATTCTTTTTCTTACTTTTACGGCAAATTTTTTTCTTGCAAGAACTCTTCCATTATTTGTTTTTCCCATTACTGTTTTTGCAAGCATTTGTTCAGTGAAAAACTTTTCATTAAACAGTTTGTCAACCATTGGTCTTATTCTCTGCAAATCATGTATCATTGCTTCTTTCACCAGATTAAGCGTAATTTTTTGTCCAGCAAATCTACTATTCCTCCTATTTACTGTTGCATCCCAACAATCAGCTATAGCTAGTACCTTTGAGTATTCAAAAGCCCTTCTTTTTGCACTTAAAGTTAATTCATGTGTTCCTTTAGGCAACTTTTCAGGATAAGGATTTAATCCGTGTCTGTGATGATTAACCGCAATATATGCTGAGAAAGCATTTGCTGGTTCTACTCTTTTGAAAGTATCAACTGGATGTGCTTTCATTGCTGCGCTGTCTTTCGGCCCCCAGTTTTTTTTCTTTTTCAAAACCTTGTCAGGAACAAGCATTTTTCCATCATCATGCCTTGGAGCAGCAAAAAGCAATGGTTTTGTATTCATTCCCAAATATTTAGCTATTTTCATTGAAAGCAAAGTTACTCTCGCTGAGTGCAAAAAAGTTTCCCTATCCTTTGCTTTAAGCAAAGCCAAATCAGTCCTTATCCTTCCTTTATCCTCTTCGCTTAACTCATAATCAGCAAATAGTTTTTCAAAAAGAGGAATCCTGTAAGACATATAAAAAAATGCATTTCCTAAGAATAAAAGCTTTTGTGGCAAAAAATGTGTCCAAGAAAGTGTGTTTTTAATAAGCCTCTTTTGCACATTAACAATTTTTCCCAAAGCGTTAACCTTAAATACAAGATGTTAGAATAATATAACATGTTAGAAATAACTAACAAGGGTGGTTTTGATGAAAGGAAGCAGTGTTTTTAATGCAGGCTTGTTCTTAGCCTTTATCGGTCTTGGAACACAAATAGCTTTTGGAGAAATCGGAGTGCTCGCCGGCAGTGCCTTGAGTACGGCAGGAATAGTTCTGACAGTAAAAGGTTACTTAATGCAGAAACATCCTGAAAAGTTAAAAAAGGATGAGCGTTCAAAAAAAATAAGTGCTTGGGCAGCATCTCATTCCTGGATGATAACAATTTTTGCCTTAATGATAATGTTTTGGATTAACAAGCTCAACATCCTAACCCTTGGAACAGACTTAGTAATCGGCTTAACTTACATAGTAATGGTTGCTTCACTAATGATTTACAAGTACCACTTTAACAAGAAAGGTGACATTGAATGAAAACTCATGTTAAAGAGTATCGGCTCAAAAAAAAACTAACCCAGGAACAACTTGCGGAAATAGTTCAAGTAAGAAGAGAAACAATTGTCTTTCTTGAACAGGGAAAATACAATCCTTCACTAAAACTTGCCCACGATGTAGCAAAAGCCCTTAACGCAAAAATAGATGAATTATTTGAGTTTGAGGAATGACTCAACATATTGTTTAAATTCCCTAAATACATTATATTTATTATGAAACCAACTGTTTTAAAAAAATCTCAAGTAAAGAAAGGAAGGCCGAAAGTTTTGTTTGTGGATGATGATCCTGCGATTCACAAATATACTTCAAGAATTTCAAAGAACCTTGGGTTGCTCAAGAGAACTGCTTTTCACCCCTTCAAGGCAAACTCAATAATTTGGGTTAGATTACATGCAATTGCGCGTTTAAAGAAAAAATTGATTTTTAAAGAAAAAAATGCTAAGAGTGTTGAAGAAAAACAGGATTTGTTGAAGAGAATAAATACTCTTAACATGCTTCAAAAGAAGCCTTTTGCTTTGGTTGTTTCTGATGTCAATATGCCTAGAAGGCATGCTGTTGGAATTAAGTTTGTTCAAGACTTGAGAAAAAACTTGCCTGAACAGCCAATTTTAATGCATTCAGATGATTTGAATTCTCTTGATTATTTAATGGAAAAAGGGTTTGCAAGAGAAATAAAAGTTCCTGGCTCTAATGGAGAAAAATTAAAAGAAAGGCTGAAAAGCGAATTATGGCCAAAAAAGTACCCTAAGAAAAGTACTGATGATGATTGGTTCTAAACCCTATTTTTTTTACACGCATTTCCCATTTAAGCATTTTCTTCCAGATGAAGTACAATCCTCTATTTCTTTCCAGTAGTAAAAGAATCCACATTCTGGAGATGAAATGTATGAGCCCACATATCTTTTCTCTGAGCCTACCCCGCAATTGTATATACCTGAATCAGTAAACGACAATATTGTAGCAAGGTTTATTCCTGTTACTGAAGCGCAATCACAAGTATTAGATTGGCATGGTTTTACACATCCAACCAGATTATCTGAGGCTTTGTAACAAGTGTAACCGTAAGCAGAACCACAATCCAATGCACCCTCAGAGCTGGTTATGTAAGTGCCATTGCACCAAACTGGGGTATTAGTTGTGGATAATGCATAGTTAACGTGATAATAAATACCATTCAAGTTCATTACTTCATTTTTTGCATAGCTCAGATACTTAACAATGCACTGTCCACTAACACAGACTTTTCCTAAGCTGCATCCTCCCGCATCACATGCTTGGCTTGTCCCAGGTTTTGTTCCTGAACAATAACTATCCGCTACTTTTGTCCCATCATTTCTTTTACAATAAACATTTCTTGTCTGACTGCCTGCTCCGCATGATACAGAACATGAAGACCATGCCCCGGTTTGCCAAGAATAAGTGTATGAACTCACACAAGCTCCATTTGAACATGTTTGCCCAGTTCCACAAACAATTTTCACTTGAGTAGAATTACTTGAAGAGCAATTTGATTGCCCTGTTCCGGGACTATTGCACGTCCATTTCCTATATGTTTGCACTACATCATTTCCTTGACAAAACGGATTATTTACAAACCCATCCGTTCCGCAATCAGAATCTCTTGAACAAGTTACTCCTACACATGCCCCACCAGAACAAATTTGAGCAGAGGAGCAACTTGTTCTCAACTGATTTAAATCAGAAGAAACACAGGCAGAGGACACAGTTCCTGGATTATTACAAGTAAAAGTCCTGAAAATATTCCAAACGTTATTCAAATTACAATAATTAGTTCCAATCCAAGCATTGGTTCCGCACTCAGCATTTGTTGAACAAGAAATTACTACTGGAGTATACTGGCAGGAACTTGAGGTTGTTCCAGGGTTAATGCAAGTATCAGTAGTTGAAGAATTACCATCATTGCATTGTGAATCACTAGAGCAGGCAATATTCAAACAAGCACCATCAACACAACCAAATCCACAATAGTGCCCTGGATAGACGCTGCCAGTGTGCGCAAAATCATTTTCACAATAATATTCTGTTAATATATTTGCATCAACACAAACATCCGTCAAAGTTGTATAAATTAATCCATTCCACGCAGTTGTTGATCCTTTTAGATAATATTTTAGTCCACTATCGGAATCAACACAGTTCTGGTCACTACAATGAGTTGATTGATTTGCTAAAAATGCACAAAAATTTGCATCATCAGAACCTATTTTGTTTCCTAAAGCAGTATTTGAAATAGAGTTTGAACAATCACTTTTGTGTTTGTTCTTGCACATGTTGTTGTTTGTAAAAGTATTATTTTCACTTCTCTGCATAGCAATTGCTCTAGTATTGCCAAAAATATTATTATCAAGAATCCTGTTTCTTAAGGAACTCTCTAAATAAATTCCCCCAGCGTAGTACCAGCTTCCACTATTTCCACTATCATGCAATTTGTTTTGCTGAATAAGACTGTCATTTACATCCGAAAGATAAACTGTTGCCCCATAATCACTTCCAAAAAGATCATTATTCAGTATTGTGATGAAACTCGAATGAGTTATGTTAATTAAAGAATTCCATGCAGATGAAAAATTATTATCAACCAAAGTAATATTCTTTGAGTCCCGTATTTGAACAACAACATTTGGTTCTCTAATAACATTACAATTTTTTATAGTCACATTATTTCTGTCACTAATATTAAATAGTACTCCATTGTAACCAGGGAATATTACTGCATGATTACAATCAACCACTAAATTATCCGCAGCTATGTTCATGTCAGTAAATGCTTGGTTTTGATTACAAAGCGTAATTGAGGATGTCACTTGCATATGATCATTTGGATTAATACATGTAACAGGAGTAGAACACGAGCCATTATTACAAGTCTGTTGTCCAGAACAAGTTTGGGTTAATTGATTAGTATCACTTGAGGAACAACTTGCTTGTGCTGTCCCGGGGTTATTGCAAGTAAAAGTTCGATATGTTTGAAGAACATTACCCCCTAAACAAAAAGGAGTACTAATATTCCCGTCAGTTCCACACTCGGAGTTTGAATTACATATTGGCGGATCCGCAGCAAAGCTACCTAAGTAAGAGTTAGCAAGGATTGTTTCAGCCGGTTTTCCATGAACTGTATAATCTGTATCTGTTGTTCCGCCTTGGGTTGTTAGTGTCAGCCAGTCCCAGTAAAACGCCCCAATAATATTTGCATCGTTTTTTTCTACATTTAGTGTTGCTTGGTAAGCATCTGCTTGTTCCTGTAAATCAAGCGCTCCTCCAGAATACCAAGGAGTGGTATTTGCCCCGTCTCTACTCTGGTAACCTATTTCAGTTAAAATAATTTTTTTGTCATATGATTTTGCAAAATTATCAGCGGCTGTAATGCTTTGAGTAAATCCTGTTTGCATTTCTTGTACAGTGGGATTAGTTTTCGCGGTTAATGGGAAATATGCATCAATTCCAATGTAATCAACTGCCGGCCACCAACTAACATTCATATATTCATCATGATTTGCAGCATAAACAATGCTTCCTGAGTATCTCTGCCTTACTCCTGCAATTATACTGCGCCAGTCAGCAACTCTATTTGAGGTTCCTTTTAATTCAGTTCCTATCATGAAGAGTTCTACATTGTTTTGCTGGGCAATATCAGCATAATGATAAATAAAAGTTTTGTAACTACTAAACCATTTGTTCCAATCTGCTTCATCAGAGTAAGTAATTTCTCCTCTCCAAGTGCTGCTGCTTGCGCCAACATCAACGTGCGGCTTTAGTGCGGCTTTCATTCCAAGTGAATGAATTTTTTGTATTGCTTTGACAACTCCTGCATCTGTGGGAGTTTTGGTTGGAAGCGACTGGATGTTTGTATCAGAAAGATTTAGCAAGTACTGTGTTACAAGAACCGAAGCCCAAGTAGAGTTTGTACTAGTTTTTAATAATTGTAAAGAATTATTGGAATCAGCCCCTTCATACTGATTGTACCACCAGGAAACATAATTCATTCCGCGCATAAATTTTTGTGCCAAAGGAGCAGTACGAACACAATAACTTTCGCTGCAACCGCTAGGACAGCTCTCAAGTAAAGTCAGAGTAGTTGTGTTTGTGCAAGCGGCATTTATTGTTCCAGGGTTATTGCAAGTGTATGTTTTGTAATTCTGATAAGCATTTCCGCTTTGACACACAGCATTGTCTGTTGTCCACCCATTAGTTCCACAATCCGAATTACTATTGCAATCTACTCCAAATGGATCAAATCTACAAATTTTTTCTCCAGTATTTGGATTAATAGAATCACAAAAATCAGAGGTCAGTGAATTATTATCATTGCACTGACTGTTAATGGAACACACAACATAATTATTATCACATACACTGGTTAGTGTTCCAGGGTTAATGCACTTATCAAGCGTAAATATGTCATTATCATTACACTCCAAATCGCTTAAACATGCAGGAATGTTTGCATAATAATCTTGTTTTATTTCATCAAATGTTTTTATGTAATCAAATACTTTTGCTTCATCTATTGTTGAATTAGTAACTTCACTAATCCAAGGGTTTCCAAATTTCAAGCTAATTGATTCTGTTGGATCACGATTAACTTGTTTTAGTAGCTTGTCATCAATGTACACGTTCATGTCGTCGGTGTCGGAGTTCCAAGTATAAACCGCTTTGTGCCACCCAATTGAGTTCTCAGGCAAACTTGAGGAATAGTCACTGCCACTGTAGACTTGCCAAAATCCAGTTACCGTGGCACTGCTTGGCTTTGCTATCGAAATTTTTCCCCCAGTTCCGGATAAAGCAGAGTTATATGTTCCGCTATATCCTAAAATTGGTTTTACCCAGAACTCTATTGTTCCTTGGCTTAACTGCTGAGAAGGAGAATAAGCTATTTGTTTAGTAAAACAGGTAGTTGTTGAGCACTCGCTTCCTCCCCCAAACTTTACTCCGTTGCCCTTCAATCCGGGCACGAAAGCAATTCCGTCAGCTCCGCTACATAGTTGATATTGAGCACCGCACAATCCATTATTTGTATTAATCGAATTCAAATCATTAAAACTTTCATAAAAAATTGGGTTTGGCGCAGCGCTTAAACAAGCACCATTGCTACAGGAAGTTACTATACAAGTATTCCTCAATGAATTATCATCAGATGAGTGACAAGCAGCATTTGCAGTCCCAGGGTTACTGCAAGTAAAACTCCTGAAAACCTGCACCACTTGGTTTCCAGCACAAAAAAGATTGCCAATATACCCATTAGTTCCACAGTTTGCATCACTAAAACAAGCCGGAGTTGTTGCTGTGTGTGTGCAGTAACTCGAACCAGTCCCAGGACTCACACAAGTATCAGCAGTTAATGCATTGTAATCATTGCATTGTGCATCAGTTGAACAAACAATATTCAAGCAGGCTCCGTTTGAGCACCCGTTTTGGCAATTATAGTTTCCCAGGCCAAGTGCAGAACCAGTACAATAATATTCATTCAGCGTATTTGCATCTAAGCAATAATCATTATTTGCAGTTACAGTTTCATTCCAAAAATATACAGTTCCTTTGGTTGCCGGGTCAAGACCTGAATCAGTGTCTGAACAATTCTGATCACAGGTTAAGTATTGAGTTGCAAGTAATGAACAAGAGGAAACGCTTCCTTGGGTTATCCTGTTCAGCGAAGAGGTATTATTCGCTGAAGAAGCACAATAATCATCATAGTTATTTGAGCAAAATACGTTTGAAGTAAATTTACTTTGCCTGCTGTTTGTAAGGTATAATGCGCGTTTATTGCCTGAGGCTTGATTATTCTCCACAATGATATTCCCTGAATTAAGAAGTGCTATTGCGCCTGCGTGAACCCACGATCCTGAACTAAGACCGTTGTTTTTCAGGTTGTTGTTTTTTATGTTACTATCAAAAATGCTTGAAAAGTAAATCCCTGACTGGTATGAGTTCCCTGAAATATTGTTGTTTATTATATTTAGTTTTGATGATGAAATTGCCTTAACTCCATTATCCCATGTGCTGAGAAGGTTACTGTCTTTTATTGTTACGTTGTTTGAATTTGTTATTGAAACATCATAGTTTAATCCGTGGAGATTACAATTCCTTATTGTTATATTATTTTTTCCACTTATCGAAAAAGAACCAATAGTTGCTCCATTACAATCAACAGCAAGATTGTCTTTTGCAAAATTAATGTCACCCGTAGAATAAGTTCCTTTGCAAAACGTTATTGAACCAGTTATTTGCATTCCTGCTGTAGGAGTAACACATGCAGTGCTACAATCAGGATCAGCAGAATCAATTTTTCCGTCACAATCATTGTCTATCCCATCAGTGCATAATTCTATTGCTCCTGAATTAATTTCAGAATTGCCATCATTACAATCAATTGTTCCGCATATTTCACCGTCTAAAAAATATCCGTCATTATCATTGTCTGTGCATTGTGTTAAAGGATATAGGAACAAATTCATTTCACTTATTCTTGAGGATATTCCAGGAATTTTTGCTAAGTAAGCAGGGAAGTCTTTGTTGCCATCATGGTATTGCAGTGCATTAAATGCAGAGAGTGTAATGTATGCATGAGATAGTGTTTCAAAAACATTCTTTCCATCAGTATTTGGTTTCACTCCTTTGTAATTAAGGTCATTTGCATAAAGGCTTGTTGCTACTACAAATCCGAATGGATAAGTTTTTCCTGGTCCATAATAATAAACTGCATTGTCATCTCTTACTGAAACAATTTTTGCCATTAGTTTGTCAAGTGTATTTTGGTCCAAATCGGGCAAAACATTTAGAGGAACAAAAAATGCGTGGGGTGTGCTGTGTGCAGGAACACTTATTTGCCCACTTTGGGTCGGAGGAACATAGTATCCAACAAATCCTTGTGTCATTGCATCAGAGAAACCTGGATAATCAACTCCTAAATAATCACCATATGCCAAGTGTGCTTTAGTTGTTTGGACAAAAGACTCTTTACTATAAAAAGTGTCAATTAAAGGTATTCCTGCTAGTGACCTTACTCCCCAGGCAAACATTGAATTAAACCATGCTGATTCTTTTACTTCATAACCGTTCCAATATGAACTTATTCTATCTTGAGAATTTATCAGTTCTTTGAAAGTGTTAAAATCAACCGACCCTGAAATATACTCAATCATTACCATTAATCCTCCTTCATCGGAGTAAATATTCCAGCCGTCTCCGCTTGCAGTACCCGGTAAACCAGTGGTTGCATTAATAACGTGGGAAACATATTTTTTTGACCCTGAAGTGAAAATGAAGTCATCAAACTTCATTTTTGAATAAATGCTTTGGGCTTTTGAAGAAATTTCTGTGTATCCATTATCCTGTGCCCACCCATCAACTATTAGCAGGGACATATAGAACAAGCCATCATCAATTGAAGGTATATTGACTAAAGTAGTATGATAGGGGGCAACATCTACCCCTGTTGAGGGATTAACAACGTAGTAATAGGGATAAAATAATCCATTCCATACTTGGGAATTATTATCTTGAAGTGATTTTACAGTATTCAGTGTGGTAGTTATTCTTGCCACTGCATCAGCTTTAGTAATTTTTCCTCTCTCCGCAGCCACAATGTATGCTTGAAGCAAGTACCCCCATTCTGTCGGATTAGACCACGGAATAGCAGTCCTGGAACCTATTTTGTATTCTCCAAGAGGAAGACCATAAGAAGTAACTGCGGTAGGGCTCAAGTAATAATTCAGGTGGGTATCCACCATATCGCTTAGAGTAGCATATTGTGATGGATTTAGAGTTGCAGCAAAAGCTTGTGAAGAAAACAAGGACAATAGAAGTAGTATGCCGAAAAATAAGTAACAGCGATTACTAATTTTTTTCGCTGAGTTTTGTCCCCCAACAAACCCCATATTGAAAAACCCACACGAAATATTTATATATCCTACCTTTATCCTACTTTATATGACATGGTGAATTAGGATGAAGAGCAAGATTTCAATTACTTTGGATGAAAATGTTGTTGAAGGAATAAAGACAATAATTGATGGAATCTATATTAGGAATACTTCTCAGGCTGTGGAGTATTTGCTAAAAAAGACTCTTTCTGGAAAAAACAGAGCAATTTTTTTGTGCGGGGGAGGAACCTTCAAAAGAACAGAAAATGGTTGCTTTAGGCCTTGTACCCCTTTTATGGGCACTAGCGTTATAGCACATAACATAAAATTCCTAAAAAGCAATGGTTTTAGTGAGATTGTAATAATTGCTCAAAAAGAGTGTATTAATGAGGTAAAAGAATGTGTTAATAAAGAAAAAATTAGGGGAGTAAACATAAAGTTTTTAGAGAACTCAGAGGTTTCTCAGGGTTCAATGGATTCTTTGCGTACCTCAGGCGTTCTTACCAGAACTTCTCTCATTGCTTTTGGAGACACTATTTTTTTTAACAACAATATCCAGAATTTTTGGAAAACTCACTTATTGTACAAAGGAACCGCAACCCTTTATGTCCAGGCATTTACTGAAAAAATTGGTCATGCGGGTGTTGTTAGCATGGAGGGCAATCAGATAACTAGTTTTGTTCAAAAACCCGGAACAAAGTTTTCCTTAATCCATTTTAGCGCTGTGTTTATCGCCGAACCAAGTATTTTGGATTACGAAGGACATAGTTTGGAATATGATGTATTTCCTGAAATGGCAAAAAAAAGACAACTAATTGGTTATATGAGCGAGAAGCCTATTCATCATTTCCATACTGAAAAAGAAATAAAGGATTTGGAAATACAATTAAAAAAGCCTTTTCAATCCTGGAGCCCTTCAAAAGCAACTAAAAGAAAGAGTTCTTAAAAACAAAACTCTGTTACTTATTTCATGTTTCGTTACATGCTTGCCCCAATGGAGGATTACACTGACAGCGCTTTCCGAACTCTTTGCCATAATCATGGTGCTGATTTGTGCTTTACAGAGGTTGCTAAAATTGATGGTTTGGCGAGAAGAAACAAAGCTACTTGGAAAAAACTTTCCTGGAAAGACAATGTCCCTACTCAAATACAAATTCTGCCAGGCAAGGATGAAATGCTTGAAAAATTCTTAAAAGAGTTTAAACCAGAGGATGGCTTTAAGGGTTTTAATTTTAATTTCGGTTGCCCTGCTCCAGAGGTTACAAAAGCTGGTAGGGGTTGTGCAATGGTGAAAAGAGTAACTAAAACAAAAAGGTTAATTGAAATAGTTCGCAAGTACAATTACCCTGTTTCAATTAAGATGCGTTTATCTGAAAATGAATTTGAGAAAAGCGTCAAAGTTTACATGAATCTCATTAATGGCACTAATCCTGATTTTTTTATAATTCATGCGAGAACCGGTACCCAAACCTATAACGATGAACCAGATTACTCTGTTTTTGAGGAATGCGTTTCCAGTGGGAAAGAGATAATTGCTAATGGTAATATTGATTCTAAAGAAAAGGTTGAGGAATTAAAAAAAATTGGGTTAAAAGGAGTAATGATTGGGAGAGGAGCAGTAAGAAATCCCTCAATTTTCAACCTCTTAAAAGGGAAAACCATTCCCCCTATTGAACAATTAAAAAGCGAGTACTCTGTTCTTGCTGAAAAGTATGATTCTGATGCCCGGCATAAAAAAAATGTTTTAATGCGTTTGGATCAAAAGTTTTCCCCAACAGAACTAGGAAATGATGCTTAGTTAGTTTAGTATCATTATTGAATAGTTTAAAACTGTTGCAAAACTTACCCATAAAATATAGGGTATTAACAAGTATGCTGCTTTTTTGTTGACTTTGTAAAAAGAAAGAATTGTAATAATTATTGAAAGCCAAAGGAAAACTATTCCCACAAAACCCAGGAAAGCGCTTTGCATTCCAAAAAACAAAAAAGACCAAAGGACATTTAGTGCAAATTGGATTGCAAACCAGCTTAATGCAATTTTTCTTTCCCGCACAACTTTTTTTCCTTTGCTTTCCCAAATTAGGTATAGCGCTATTCCCATTAATAAAAACAAAATAGTCCAGGCTGGGGCAAATAACCAGTTTGGAGGAGAGAAAAATGGTTTTGTTAATGATGCATACCAAACAGGAATATTAGGAATAGTAAAAATGGATCCTAGTGCTCCAATAATTTCACAGGCAATTACAAAAAAAATAAGAGTAAGCGCTTTTCCTTTGTTCATTACAAAACAAGGTTTTTGTGGTTAATTAAGGTTACTATAAAAAGTATGTCCTAAAAATAGTGTTATTATTAAAAAAAAGAAGTGGGTTCTTTTAGAACCCAGTTAAAAACTTAGTAGTTGTTTCTTGGTTTTTTGTGTTTCTGGTAGCAGTCTCTGCAGTACACTGGTCTTGATGCATCAGGCTTGAAAGGTACTTCTGTTTCCTTTCCACAATCTGCGCATGTTGCTTTGTGCATTTCTCTTCCAAAATTATCTTTTCCATCAGCCATATTTTATTTCACCATTTTCGTGTCAAACTCACCATTTGACAGTTAATTTATCTTGGAGAAGTATTAAAAACCAAACAAATAAGACTTTTTCGCATAACTTCCTTTCAAATCCAAAAAATTAATTTAATTAGAAGAATCTGTTTTCTTTATAGTTCGGCGAATCTTTTGTTATTTTAATATTATGTGGGTGGGATTCCTCTAATCCTGCATTTGTCAATCTGTCAAACTCTGCTTTATCTTTTAGTTCTTTTATTGTTGCTGCTCCTACGTACCCCATTCCTCTTTTCAGCCCGCCTATATATTGGAATATAACTTCTCTTACTTTTCCCTTGTATGGCACTACCCCTTCAACTCCTTCTGGAACTAATTGTCCTTTGCTTGTTTCTTCCTGATTGTATCTTTCTCTTGAGCCTTTGTGTACTTCCATTGCTCCTAATGACCCCATTCCTCTGTACCCTTTCCATGGCTGTCCTTGTAAAAAAATCATTTCTCCTGGCGCTTCTTCTGTTCCCGCCAGCATGCTTCCCAACATTACTGTGCTTGCTCCCGCAGCTATTGCTATAGTTATGTCTCCTGAATTAGTTAATCCTCCATCAGCACATATTGGTACTCCATATTTATCAGCTGTTTTTACACAATCATAAATCGCGGATACTTGTGGGCGCCCTATTCCTGCAATTATTCTTGTAGTGCAGATTGATCCTGGGCCTTGCCCTACTTTTATTCCATCAGCCCCTGCTTTTGCTAATCTTTCAACAGAATCACTGACTGATACATTTCCCACCACCACATCCGTATCAGGAAATTTTTTCTTTATTTCTTTTAGTGTTTCAAAAACAGGTTTTGAATCCCCATGTGCCGTATCAATTACTAGCACATCTACATTCTCTTCTACTAATTTTGCTGCTCTTTCCAAAGCTTCTTCCCCCGTTCCTATTGCAGCACCCACTCTCAATCTTCCTTTGGAATCAGTGTTATATTTCTCAGAACTCCCCGTAATTATTCTTTTCACATCAGAAAAAACATATAATCCTGCTAAAATCCCTTTTTCATTTACTAATGGCAAGGATTTTTTCTTTTTGGATTTCATTGTTTCATAAGCTTTTTTTGCATCAGTTCCTATTGGAACCGTAAGCATTTCAGAAGAAGGAGTCATTATTTGTTTTGCTAAAACATTCTTATCCACACAGAAATCAAAATCATTTCCCGTAATTATTCCTACAAGTTTTTCTTTCCTGTCAAGCACTGGAAAACTGCTAAAGGTATATCCTTTTTCATCCATTCTTTTTGAGATGAAATCAATTGATTCGTCCTCATAAACACAAATAGGGTTTTCAATTAACCCGTTCAGGTTGTGTTTTACTTTGGCTACTTGGTCTGCTTGTTCTTCAATTGAAAGGTTCTTGTGTATTACCCCCAATCCTCCTAATTTGGCAAGTGATATAGCCATTTTGCTTTCTGTAACCGTATCCATTGCCGCGCTTACAATAGGAATCTTTAGTTTGATGTTTTTAGAAAAAAGTGTTTCCGTGCTCACTGAACTTGGCATTACTTCAGCGTAACCCGTGCGCAGTCTGACATCATTGAAAGTGAGTGCCAAACCGTCTTTTGCTGCTTGTTCAAGCAAAAACTTTTCCAACATAAGAAATAACGAAACAAACAGTATAAAATATTTATGTAAGCACAAAATGAATTTTTCCAATCCTATTCCTATAAATATCTTGATGAGATTTATTCTCTCATGCCTTTTGTTTATCTTCTACAGTGCTCTGACAATTCTTACTATTGCGGTTATACTAATAACCTTGAACACAGGGTAAAGGCGCATAACTCCGGAAAAGCAAGTAAATATACTCGTGCTCGCTTACCAGTAAAAATTGTTTATGCTGAAAAGCTTTCTTCTTTAAGCAAAGCATTGAAGAGAGAATATGCAATTAAACAGCTTTCAAGAAAGGAAAAAATTGGTTTAGTAAAGAATTTCAAGCAGTGAATCAATTCCCATTAAATACTCTCCCTAACAATAGTATGTTATGGTTTCAAAAGAAAAAAAGCAAAATGCATTAAATCTTGAACTAATTCAAAAAGATAGAGATAGAGCACACGAAGCGCGCTGGTTGAAAAACAAGAGAAGCTCTAATGAACAAAGCATAATGGATGCCTCAAAGAAATAAATTAATTAAATTTTGTTTTTTTTAACAGCAGGCACTGTTATGTTGAAGGATATTAATTAACTTTCGCTAATTCTACTTAAATAAAGAAATTAGTAATTTCTTCTTGCTTCCGCTTCTGCATTGATTATTGCATTATAGGATAAAGTGGTTGATAAAAATAAATCCTGAATAAAAGCAATTGCCGCTTTCCTTCCTTTTTCCTGCCCAAGTTTTTGGGCTTTGAAGAATACTTCTATTCCACGATTGGTTCCTTCAATGTACTCTTTACCCAAATACTTGTTTGAATAGGGCCTGCTAACCTTTGCAAGTACATGTAACCTTCTTTTTTGGCTTACCTCTGACTCAATAAAATAACTTATTGCATTGCTCAGTACCTCTACATCAGTTTGCTTTCTTGACACCCCTACTAAATGATCTATTAAGTGAATTGTTTCATGGATAAAAGTATTATTAACTCCGCCATGTTTGAGTTGTTTTTCACTAACAAATATATAGTCACCAGAAGCCAATCCAATAATTCCTGCCTTTTTTTTATAACCCATGCCCAAGACAAATTTTCCATATTCTTTTTCAGGTAAAATAATTATTCTCTCCGAAAGTCTGTTCCTTAACCGGTTTATTAAAATTTGGCTCTCCCCTCTATTAGTTTTTTTCATTAATCCTTCCATTAATTGTTTTGGAACAAACTCAAGTGTCTTTTCAATATTTAGTTTCATGCTTCTCCAAGCAGTTTTCTTTTTATATTGCACAAACCTTCTTGCAGTCCCTTGTATAAGTTTTAAACGCCTTACACTCCTCCAAACCTCTGCACCCTTTTTTTTGTTTAAGGATACTCTCGTTCTTCGTGTTGACTGATTTTCTTTTGCCTCTAATGCGCGTTCTAGTTCTTCTCGCATTGGATTCAGGTATCTTGACCCAGGAGTACTCCAAATAGTCCTTGCCCCTTGTGGAATCATAAAAAAACCTTTCTTGACAAAAAATTGGTTAAGTACCTAATAACCTTTGCTTGGCCTTATTTTTAAAATAAAAAACTTTTTATCTTCTCATCCCATAAACTGATTTGTTTTTTTGTATTTGCCCAAGCTTTCTCTGGAATATAGAATTATTTGAACCCACTCTTCTTCCCGATCCTCTTTTTACCGGCATGTAATATCACCTATAAAATAGTTCTTTATTGTAGTATAAAAAAGTTATTATTAAAAAAAAAGAATGGCAAGGAATTTCTTTTATTCCTTGCATTCAGCTATTGGGTTGCAGTTAGCATCGCATCCTGAAAATCCCGGTAAATTTCCATCAGAGCATGCGCTTGGAAGACCGTCATCAAAAAGCTTTACACAACTCTCATTCTTGCAGCATGTTTTGTCTGTTGTATTCACAATGCATTCTATTCCGCATTCTTTTCTATAGTAAGCCCATTCTTCGCATTGTTTTCCATTTGGAAGAGTGCATATTCCTATTTGTCCTTCATTAGTATCAATTATTTCTAATGAACCATTATGGTCAGTGCAATTTACTGAAGCGGGGTTTGCTAATTGGGTTCCTGCATTGCTGCCAGTGCATGGTTCTTCCCATACTCTTAAGCATTTTTGGGCTAATTCGCACCAGCTGTATCCTGCTGCAATTAAGCACCCATGTTCATCCTTGTCTCCGCCTATTAACTGAGGTTCATTTCCATCACCAATTTGGATAGGCCCTGTTGTCTGACTTATGCACCCTGCAAATAGCATTAGTAAAACCAGTGCAGAAACACTTATTATAAAAGTTTTCATTAAAATCACCTAAAAAAAAAGCACTAAACAGGTTTTATTTGTTTGCTATTTGCCTAGTTGCTGAACAGAGCCATGACCTTAAACAATTTTGTTAATTAAAAAAAAGAAAGCAAGGTTGCCCTTACTTTCTTGTTTTCATTATTATTGCCAATACTAGGATTAATACCGCTAGATTCAAGGCTGGTGCTATTAATTGTCCGGCTAACAATCCATCAAGCACTATTAATATAATGCCTAAACCGTACACCATCATGAAGCTTTGCTGGATTTCGTTCTTGTTTTTTCCTTTCTTCGTTAAGTGAACTAATTGTATCGCCCACCCAATTACCAAAAGAGCTAATCCTACATTGAACATGGTTAGTAATAATTCCAACGAATCACCTGCGAAAACAAGGTTTTTCTTTAATTTAATTCTTTTGTTCAGCCTAATTATTATGGTGGGGGGAGGGCTGCAACGACTTCCATTTCCACAGTCAGATTTGCATTTGTATCAGCAATTACTGCATCGCTAAGAGTTGTATAATATCCTTCTTTAACAAAAGTGCATGTGTGAGTGCCGTTAAAAAAATTCCTGTTCATATCCCCATTAACCCCACTATTAGTATCAACTTTAGGCGGCCAGCCTAGTGAATTTAAATCATATTGGCCAGTGCAATAAGCCTTAACATTACTCAAAGGAGTAACCGTGCCTTTTTCATATATTTGAATAAAAGCCGTGTACCATGGGCGGAACATTGTAACAACATAAGGTTTAGCATTTAAATCAGGAACCACTACAGACAAAGTGCTGCTAGTATAGCCACTTTTATAAAAAACACAGGAATAATCTCCAACATTAAAATCAATAACAAAATAAGAAACCTGGGTATTCAAATCGTAAGCATTCACATTACAATCCATATTAACATCAATCAAATGAGCTGATGAATTAAAATCAATAACATTAAAAGTAAGACTTGCTTGGTAAGCCCACAAAAAAGGATCTGATTCGGGCAAAACAACTTCATTAAAATTAACTGAGGTTACTTCTTGGACGCAATCAACTGATACAGTAACAGGGAACTGCCTTGGCACCCCTGATTCGGATTTAGCATAAATAATAACCTCACATGATTTTTGTCTACCAATAAATCCTTCACAGGAGCACCCGGAACTAACATTGCTTATAGAAAAAATTTTTTCGCTCCCGGGAAGCATTACTGTATCAATATAATTAGTATCCACCCCGTTTACTCTAATTCTGGTAATAATCAAATCTTCATTTGAATTATTGCCAAGCCCCACTAATCCATTTCCCTGGTAATCAATAACTGTTCCATCAATACCAATAACTCCTGAAGAGGAACTAATTCTTGGGCCTGTAGTATTTACATTAGTGAATAAAAAACCAAATGAAGAAGAAAACAAAACAGTAATTATGAGTGCTATCACTATGATTACACTTAAAATAATCAAATATTCTATTGTCCCTTGGGCTTTGAAATTCAAAAAATATTTTTTCATCATAAATGCAATATTAATATAATCCGAAATATTTTTTATGGATTATGGCAATCGCTTGGAGTAATTGTACCATCCGCTCCACTTGGCGTTCCTGTTCCGCCTGTTACTGTTACAGCTGGTTTTGGTGTTGGGCAAATATCAAAAGTAACATTTCCTCCGTTTCCTCCAGCTACAGAAGAATTTCCTCCGACTGCTGTTATTGTTGTAACTAATTGAATATTATTCAAAATTGCTGTTCCTCCGTTTCCGCCTGCTCCTCCTGCTCCCCCTGAACCGCCGTTTCCTCCGGAGAAAATTATTGTGGTTGCATTTGAATCAGTAAGTGTTAGTGTTCCTCCAGCATTTCCATCAGCTCCTAAAAGCCCGCTGACTCCATCTCCTCCTTTTCCGCCATATAATGAGATTGTTGTTGCTGAAGAATCCTCCATATTAATATTTCCACCTAAGCCCGCTAATCCTCCTGCAGATCCGCCTGACCATTCGCAATACCCTGAAGCTGGTGCTCCCATTCCTCCATAATTAGAAACTGCATTTACAATAGAGCGTATTATTACAATGTTTCCTCCATCTCCTCCATTTCCATTATGGTTTGTACCAAAACAATATCCTCCTTGGCCTCCGTAAGCACTTATGTCTCCTGTCAAGGTTGAATCAGTTAAGTATACATTTCCTCCCATTCCACCATCTTTGCTATCAGCGCCTTCTCCTCCGTAATTAATTATGTGTCTTGCACTAGAATTAGTTAGTTCAACAATTCCTCCGTCCCCATTTTTTCCAAGGCTGTTCCATCCGTTTGCTGCACCATAGCCTCTGCTAGTTATATCTCTTGCAGTTGAATTTGTCAGGGTAACATGCCCTCCTTTACCCATTGTTTTGGCTCCTCTCGCTTCGGGGTATCCATCCAAATAATGTATGCTTGGAGAAACATCTATGTCATTAATATTTGAATTATACACATTCACGTCTCCTCCGTCTCCGCCATAAGTCATTGGTGCGCCATCTCCATCAGCCAGCCCCATATATCCTCCTTTTGAATTAATCGTCCCTGTAACATTTGAATCAATTATTGTAATGTTTCCGCCATTGCCCCCATTGTTTGGAGAATAAATTCCTACTCCACCCCAAGCAGTAATGTTCACAATAGTGGAATTAATTACTTGAATATCTCCTCCATCAAACGCATTGCCAACCTCATTATTTCCTCCTTCTGCCAAAATTGATTCAGTTACTGTGCAGTTTCTTACAGCGAGATTTGTGTAAGCATTTCCTGTTGAATTAGAAGCATTCACATTCCCTGTTATTGTATATTCGTTTCCGTAAATTGTAACATTATTTGCAGTAACCGTTAAGCATTCTCCGCCTGCACCCATATCATTGTCTAAAATATAATTCCCATCAGCAACATCAAGAGTATTACAATCAGAGAGGTGTATGTGGCTAATCGATGGTTCTAAATAAATATCTAGGGATTTATTGCTGTCAACAATTATTTCGCTTGTATTTGAATCATAATCTGTTTTTGAGAAAACGCATGAATAAGAGCCTGAATTGAAATCAATTGATACAGGGGAATTCTGGTCAGCTAAATCATAATCATCAACATTACAATCAACACCCACATTGCTTAAATCTTCATAAGAAAAAGAATCTTTTAAATTCAAAACAACTTTATGAATTTCTGGTATAATCCAAGGATTAAGATAAATATCCATGGATTTGTTGCTGTCAGCAATTATTATAACAGCATTTGAATCATAACCTGATTTGGAAAAATTACAGTAATAATCCCCTATGCCAAAATTAATGCTGAAAGGAGAATCCTCTCCTGTTGTATCATAATCATCTACATTACAATCCACGCTAATATCAGATAAGTGCTCTGCGGAATTAGAATCAAGAACATTAAATGAAATATTCATAATTTCAGCATTGACCTCAGGCTGGACAGCAACTATACTGCCTGCTAATTGTGCTTCTTCAACACAATCCACTGAAATTGTTGTAACAAATTGTTTTTCTAAACCATATTCTGATTCTGCATAAAAAACAACTTCACAATCTTTTTTCTCACCAACAAAACCAACACAAGAACATTCTTCATTCAACCCATTTAAAGAAAAATATTTTTCTTCTCCTTGGGACATAATAACATCTTCATAATTCATGTCCACTCCGCCGACACTAACCTTTGTAAAAATCAATAATGCCCCTGAATTATTTACTAATCCAACTAACCCGTTTCCGTCAACATCAACAACAGCTTCTGAAATACTAATCATTCCTGAAGAAGAGCCCAAATTCTTTGAACCTACAGAAACATTTTGGAAAAAAGGTTCTCCTAATAAAGAAACCAAACTAACAACAACTAAACCCACTATAACAATAATGGCAACAGTAACCAAGTATTCAATTGTACCTTGAGCTCTCAGAATAACACCCTAAAATAGAATATACAATTTACTCTAACTTAACATATAAACCTTTCTTTTTCAAAAGTTGCTTTTTTTATAATTGTATTTTTGAGAATGAGTAGCTTCCTATCCAAAGGAATATTGATGTGACAATTATCAAAATCATTAAATCAAATGGCAATCCGAATTGTGAATTTCCTGTTAGTGCTGCCCTTAACCCATCAACTCCATAAGTGAGGGGATTGAATTTTGTTATCAACCCTAATGGTTCCGGCAGCCCATCTAACGGGAATAATGCCCCTGATAGGAAAAACATCGGCATCATCAAAAAATTCATTATTAATTGGAACCCGTGCATGTCTTCCATCCATGAAGCTATTGCTGTCCCGAATGCTGTGAAGAGGAGCGCGATTAAAAACATTATTAGTATTGCAACTGGTATCATCCAAATGTTTCCAATGGCAAAACCAAATATCATTGAGATTATTAGCACAAGGAGTCCTTGGAATACTGATACTGTTGCTCCTCCAAGGGTTCTGCCTATCATTATTTTTATTCTTGGCACTGGTGCAACAAGTGTTTCTTTCAAGAATCCGAATTGTCTGTCCCAAATTACCTCTATTCCGTTAAACATTGCTGTAAACAAAATCGTCATTGCAATTATTCCCGGTATAATGAAATCCAAATAATTTCCGCCCCCCGCTTTAGCAAATATTGGTCCAAAACCAAATCCGAATGCTAACAAAAATAAGAGGGGCTGTCCTAGTGAACCAATTATTCTTGATTTTGACCGAAAGTATTTCTTTACCTGTCTTAGCCACAAAATGTACACTGATTTTATTTCCATAACCGCACCATTAACCAAAAAATTATTTTCTTACCCCAAGTTCCTTTTAACCAATTTTATCATTCAAGTTCTTTCTAACCTACAATTCAACTAAATTTCCTAATTATCTTCTCATCCTCATTCTCATTTCTTTACTAATCATTTCCGCTTCTTGTGCTCTTATTTGGTGTCCTGTGAGTTTTATGAATGCATCTTCAAGTGATTTTGATTTAGTTTGTTTTTTGAGTGTGCTTGCTGTTCCTTCTGCAACTATTTTTCCATAATCTATTACCGCAATCCTGTCAGCCACTCTTTGTGCTTCTTCCATGTAATGTGTGGTAAAGAAAACCGTTATTCCTTCTTTTTTGTTTAGTTCTTTTATGTACCCCCATATGTGGTTTCTTGTTTGCGGATCAAGCCCTATTGTTGGTTCATCAAGGAAAAGTATTTTTGGGTGATGAAGTAATCCTCTTGCTATTTCTAGTCTTCTTTTCATTCCGCCTGAAAATGTTTTCACTAAATCATTTTTTCTTTCCCATAATTCTGTTATTTTCATTAATTGTTCAATCCTTTCTTTCCTCAATTCTTTTGGCACCTGATATAATATTCCATGAAAATCCATGTTTTCGTATGCTGTCAAATCATCATCCAAACTTGGGTCTTGAAAAATTATTCCAAAGCTTTTCCTTGCATTCTCTGAATTAGTTGAGGGATTAAACCCATTTAGGATTACTTTTCCTTTTGTTGGGTGAAGCAGTGTTGTAAGTATTTTTATGGTTGTTGATTTGCCAGCCCCATTTGGCCCAAGGAAAGCAAATATTTCTCCTTTTTTCACTGAAAAAGAAATTCCATCCACTGCTTTTATTTCTCCAAAGTGCTTGGATAAATTCCTTACTGTAATAATATTTTCGACCATGAGTTACTCATTTATGAATAGATTAAAAAAGCCACCATTTTTAATTTGATTTTACTTGGTTTTAGCATTTTTGTACCCCTAAATTTGATTTTGTTTTTTTCCGCAATTCTTTTAACTCTATCTCTTGACAAAATTGTTCCTGGTGAGCATGAATTTTCTTTACAAAGGCCCTGAGCTTAGGGCTTGGCAGGTTGAAGCTATTGATGCTTGGGAAAAGCATCATATTGGAATTATTCAGGCTGTGCCTGGTGCGGGAAAAACTATTCTTGCGGTAAGAATGCTTACTTCCAAACTCGAACAGGAAGAGAATCTAAAAGTGCTTATTGTTTGTCCCCGTTTAACTCTTATCCAGCAATGGGTGGATTCTATTACTGAGTATTCAAATATTAAGAGGAATGAAATTTATGAAGTTTCAAGTAATAATGAATCAAAAGCTTATGTTTGTGCACAGAACAAGTTGCAGCATTACAAGGTTTTTATCTCCACTTTCCACCAGATAAAACAATTCTTCAATGAATGCAAATGGAAGGACCATAATTGGTTCCTTATTGTGGATGAGATGCATAACACTACTGAAAATTACAAGTTCCCTAATGCTCCAATAAAGTACAAGCTTGGTTTATCCGCAACTCCTAAAAAGAAAGGAAGGGATGCTGATTTTAATTTAGGGGGAATTGTTTACACTTATGCTTTTTCCCAAGCTTTGCAGGACAAAATAATTCTTGATCCTGTTATCAAAATTGTTTTTTACTCTGTGAATAAACAATTGTTCAAAAAAATCCAGAATGAAAGCGATGCTACTAGTGATTTAGTTGAAAGTGCTTATGATGATTTTTTACCTGATGAGGGTATGGATGAAGTTGAAAAAATAATGTTCCATCAGGAAAAGCCTAAGCTTGTTAAGAGCTCAAAAAATGTTGAGGAAGAGATTCAAGAAGGCTTAGAGGAAGTGCAAAACGAGGAAGCGGATGTCTTTACCTCAAAGAGCACTGATTTTGTTGGTATCCAACGTATCCTTGAAGACCAATTCAAGATTGGCAAAAAAAATAGTGTTCAAACTCTTGTGTTCGTTAACAGGATAAAGAAAGCTGATTTGCTGAACAGGATGCTTGCGGAAAAGTTTTCTGAGAAAGTTTCCCATTCGTACCATTCAAAATCAGAGAAATATAATCAGAAAAACAATTTCAATAAACTAAAACAACAATTTGCTGAAGGAAACTTTAATGTACTTATTTCGGTTGGCACTCTCGGAGAAGGTATTGATTTTCCTTATGCTTCCCACGGTATTATTGCCAGCCCTATATACAATCCCACTTCTTTTGTTCAAAAGGTTGGAAGGCTTTTGCGTTCTTACAAGGATCACAAAAAAGCGGTTATTTACTATTATGTCCCTTCTGAATTAATTACTCGTCTTCTCACTGATGAAAAAATTGAGCCTAATTATTTCAAATCCATAATAAAAATTGCTGATGAGAATAAGGATTTGTATTTTGTTGACAGAAAGTCTCTGAAAGAAGAACCTGGTTCTCTTGCTGATTTGCTTATCCAAGGTGCTGCTTATGAGAGAAACGAGGATATTAAGCGAATAAAGATTCCTTATGACCTTGATTCAATAATGCGTTTCTTTAAGCGCGTTTATCCTGAGAACCTTAAGGATTGGAAAAAATTTTACATTAATCAGATAGAAGAGAAGGAGAATAAGGAAAAGAAGAAAAAGAAAACTATTGCAGAGGTTGATGAAAAACCTCAAGAGCCAAAAGTGCAGAAAGAAATTGATTTTACTCCTTTGCGTAATGAGCTTGCAAAGAACCATTTACTGGTTCTTTCTTCCGCAAAATCTTTAAAATCTAATCTCCAGAGTATTGAGATTATTCAGAAAAAGTTTTTGGACAGAAAATTCAAGGATTTTGGAAATGTAAAAGCTTTTGTAAAGGAAGGGTTGAAACAGAAAATCATTACAAAAATAAAGTATGGCCATGAGCTTGAAAAAATTGCTTCTGATGAAAAATCAATTCTTTCCCTTTCTGAACAAGAAATGCTTGCAAACATGGTGTCTGCGGAGCTCTATGATTTTTGTTCAAAACAAAAGGATTTGAAAAAAGTGCTTGTTTCAATTTCTTCCTCTATTTTTCTTCTTGAAAAGCATTCTGAAGAAAAGCATGCCTCTGTAGGGGTAGTTAATGAGCGTATTAGTGCTATGAATAGGGTTGCAAAATCTTTTTTTGATCTCCAGTCTCTTTTCCTTGATGAGCTTGATTTATCTGATTTGGCTAAGAGCATTACCAGTGATGAAAAAAAGTTTTTCTTAATAATAGGAAAGGATATTTTCCTAACCAAGCAACTTGCACGCAAATTCTCTTATCCCGAGGATTTTGGGTTGAGCAGGTGGAGGGAAGAAAAAGAAGCCCCTGTTGTTGTAATCACTCTTTCCCCTGTTGAAAAGTTTTGCAAGCGATTAATGTTTCTTATGAATGAGCAGGAACAAGGTAAAGGGAATTATTCAGGTTTATTGCATAATTGGGGTATTTTGAAGGAAAGTATTTGCTCTGAACTTAAGATTCCTATTCAAAAAGACGAGGAGATTTTGAAGGAACTTGAGAGGCATAAGTTTGAGAAAGAATTTTCCTTTGAAAAACTCTTTTTTGTATCAGAAACTGTTAAGGCATTTAGAACAAAATCCTTTTGAGAATACTTGTGATAAAAAAACTTTTGAAGGAATTAATTTCTAAGTGTTCAGCATTACCCTTTTATTCTGTTTCAATTGCTATTGCTTGGGTTGGAATGAAACATTTTTGTGGGATTTGTGGGGCAAGTTTTCCTGATTATGGTGCTGAGCTTGCGTTATATCAAATGCTTTTGCAGATGCAGCACAGGGGCCAGCTTTCTGCAGGAATAACTGTTTTGAAAGAAAATGAACCTTTTCTTTTGCGTACCCATAAGAATCTTGGATTAGTGAATAATGTTTTTCATGCTGAGCATAAGGGAAAGTTTTCTTCCATTATGCAAAAATTTTCTTCAAGGAAAGGAATTGGACATGTAAGGTATGCTACTTGTGGGGCTGATGATGTTGAATATGCTCAGCCGGTTGAACATTTTCATGGTTTGAAAAACAGGTGGTTTTCTCTTGCTTTCAACGGAAACATTGCTAATTATCCTAAAATAAAATCCTCTCTTGAGGAAAAAAATTATCATTTTGTTAGAGAAAATGACACTGAAGCAATAATGCTTTTGCTTTCAAAATCACTTAAGGAAAAGGAAACCATTGTTGGGGCTTTTTCTAATTTAGCAGGAATCCTTGATGGGGCTTATTGTCTTTCTTTTATGAATGCTGAAGGAACTCTTGTTGGGGCGCGTGATCCTCTCGGGTTAAGGCCTTTGTGTTATGCTGAAAAAGAAGGCAAAGTTGCTTTTGCTTCTGAAAGTATTGCTTTGCAATCCATTGGTTTTGAAGAAATTCATGATATTGAACCTGGAAAAATGCTTATTCAGGAAAAGGATTCTTTTAGGATTGAGGAATTTGCAAAAAGTGAGAGAAGAGCTCATTGTTTTTTTGAGTGGGTTTATTTTGCACACGCTGCCTCAAAAATTGAGGGGAAACTTGTGTATGAGGTTCGGTATGCGCTTGGAAAAGAACTTGCTAAACAGGAAAAACAAAATATTGACAAAAATTGTGTTGTTGTTGCTGTACCTGATTCAAGTACTCCTGCTGGAAATGGTTTTGCTGAAGCACTTGGCATTCCACTAAGAGAAGGATTAATCAGGAACAGGTATGTTGGTAGAACATTTATTGAAGCAAAGGACAGAGCTGAGAGAGTTAAAAGCAAATTTTCTCTGATTAAGGAAGTTTTTGCAGGAAAAAAAGTTTTTTTAATTGAGGATAGTATTGTGCGCGGAACCACTTTGAAGAGCCTTGTGAGTTTTATCAAAAAATTTGGTTCGCCAAAAGAAATTCATGTAAGGGTTTCCTGTCCCCCTATTCTTTCGCCTTGTTTTTATGGAATTGATATGAGCACTAAAAAAGAACTTATTGCTGCTGAATTGGGCGCTGATGAATCTACAATTGCAAAAGAACTTGGGGTTGATTCTCTTTCTTACCAAACAATTTCTGGCCTGATTAATGCACTCGGATTAAAAGAAAAAAATCTTTGCTTAGCTTGTTTGAATGGAGATTATCCAACCCAAGCCGGAAAAGAAAATGCTTTAAATGATTCCGGCACTGGAAGGAAATGCTAATTGTAAATTACTTTTCAAGTTCTCTATTTTTTATAACCGGAAGCGTTGAGTGTTTTGGGGTATTTCTTCCACTATTTTTTTTTCATTAGAAACTGATTTCTAGTGAACAAAAACCCTTTCTTCCGCTAAGCACAAATTTTAAAAAAATAGAAGAAAATCAAGTTAAAAGAAGAAAAATAGTCCGCCCAACCCCAAGACTTTTTCTTGGTTGTTAGACGGACCTTTGCAATTTCTAAGAATTAGCTGTGTGAGGAGTTAATTCCCTTAAGGTACTCTAATAATGTTCCGTACCGATTTTTTCATTAGTAGCTCTTACCCAGTTAGCTAGAGTATTGTTTTCCAATATCTCTACCATTACTTGATCCAGGTAAAAGTTATGACTCCTCTTCTGAGTCACAGCCTCTTCTCCTTTAACGAATCTCATCCAGTTCATACTAACCATTACACTCAAACTATATTTAAATAAGTAGCTTTAAAAAGATTACTAGCTATACATTATATAGTTATTTCATTTTGGCAAAGAGATTGATTTTAATGAATAAAAAGAGTGAAAAACCCAATCCATTGGACAAGGCTCTGCATCTTGTTGGTAAAAAATATGATCTCCTAATTCTTGATTCAATTATGCTTCATAATAAACGTTTAGGATTTAATCAAATCCTAAAAGATATTTCGGGGATTAATCCGCGTATCCTTTCAATCCGATTGAAGAATCTTGAAGCTAACAGGCTCATTACTAAGAGCCTTGTTCTGGGCACCCCTGTAAAAACCGAGTATGCTTTAACCCCAAAAGCAGAGGAACTCATCGAAATAATTGAAAAGCTCAAAGCATGGGCATAAGAATAAACTATTTCCAAAAGAAAAAGATTTTTCTTAAATTTTTTAGTATGTTTTTTATACCCCCTTGTACTAAATTATAATTATGGCAAGATTTTTTTCCAAAATGAGAACCTTTTTTTCATTTTCAAGGGCAAAACCCTCAAAAATCCGGAAAGGATCTAATCCCGAACTTAAAGCATTTATGATTTCAAAGGGCTTTCGTAATGGAGAGTTGCCTAACAACTTTTCCCCAGTAACTTATGAAAAATACAAAGCTGCTTATAACTCTTTTTTGGCAGAACAGGCACTTAAGCAAGTTAAAGAAAGAAATCAACTTCCCAAACAATAATTCTAAACGAACCTTTTCACAAACAGTTACATTTTGAACTATTACCCCTTTGAGCCAAGATTAAGTTTATTTACCTCTTTGCTGTTATTAAGTCATGCGCTTTTCAAGGAACTATCCAAAGAACAGAACCTATTTTTCCAAAAGAAAAATATTGTCTGTAAATCAGGCGATTTTTTTTATTTTTGAGGAAGCAATCCTTCTCCTGCTCATGGTAATACAATTATACAAGATTTTGGGTGTAGAGTTTGTGGATAAAACAATCCTATTTTTTCAATTCCCTTTTGGAGTTCAAAACATTTTATGGCTTTTCAGTACAATAGCCTTTTTCCTAATTGGTTATGTTGTTATTGCTGTTAGGGATGAAACTGTTTCAAATATTCACCGAAATTTTTCTAAAGTATTTTTTGGGGCAGCAAAACAAAAGGTTTCCAATTTAAATAAAGAAGTAATAATTTTTGTTTTTGGGGAAATTGTTTTTGCAACAGTTATCGCAATAAGCATTTTCCTTTACCTGGACCCTGAAATCAACATTGTCCCTTTTCCAATGAATATCATTAGCTTTGCTTTTTTCCTGGGAATTAGTTTGTTATTGTTTTCTCACACAAAACAGTTCCGTGGGCTTGTTTACGGACCGACTCCTTTGCAGAAAAAGATTCATGAAGGAAAGCATGAGGTAAAGCGTTTCACTAACCCAAAAACAGGTTCAATTAGAATAGTTCCGAAGAAAAATTATTCAAAAAACAGATTCTTTAAATAATAGTGATTTACAAAGGTTTTTCAATGGCTAATCAATTAGAAAGAAGTATTTCTTTTTCACAAGCCATTATTTATGGGCTTGGAGTAATTATTGGGGCAGGAATTTACACTCTTATAGGAGTTGGAGCTGGAATTGCCGGACCAGCATTATGGATTTCTTTTATTATTGCAGCAGTAATTGCTTATTTTACTGCTCTTTCATATGCCGAGCTTTCATCAAGATTTCCGAAAGACGGGGCAGAAAGTGTTTATGTTTTCAAAGCCTTTAATAATAAAGCACTTGCTTTTTTTATTGGTTTTCTTCTAATAATAGTTTGGACTGTTTCTTCAGCAACCGTTGCGTGGGGTTTTGCTGCTTATTTCAAAATTTTTTTCCCAATTGCTCCTCTTATCACAGTAATTGCTTTAATTATTATTCTTAGCGCAATTAATTCTCTTGGAATACAATTAAGCGTTAAAATTAATGCTGTTTTAACTCTCATCACAATTCTTGGTTTATTATTAGTAATTCTTTTTGGTTTAAGGTTTATTGGCTCAGTTAATCTTTTTGAAGGGATTAATGGAGAAAACTTGTTTGAAAACTCTTTTTCCTTAATCCCAAGTTTGTTTTCTGCAGCTGCTTTGATTTTTTTTGCTTACCTTGGTTTTGAGGGATTAGCAAACATTTCAGAGGAAACCAAGAATGCGCGAAAAAATATTCCAAAAGCAATTCTTTTTTCCTTAAGTGCAGCAACAATTATTTATGTAGCAGTTGCTATTGTTTCTGTTAGTGTTATTGCTCCTGCTCAACTCGCTTTAGCAGCTAACGCAAACATTTCTATCACTCAAGGCCCTTTAGCGCTTGTTGCAGAAAATGCCATTGCCCCGGGAGCAGGTTTTGTTTTGAGTCTTATTGCTCTTTGTGCTACCGCTAGTACCTTAATTGTTTTACTCAATGTTTCAAGCAGAATATTATACGGACTTGCTGAACAAAAATTGTTTCCAAAAATTTTTTCCGAAATTAATCCTAAAACAAAAACTCCTCTCTTTGCAGTCATTCTCTCTGGATTACTTGGGATTGGTTTTACTTTTGTAGGAAACATTGAGTTGCTTGGAAAATTTGCTACCATGGGGACTTTTTTATTGTTTTTTGCAATTAATTCTTCATTAATAGCAGTCAAGCATAAAGAAATTTCTTTGAAAAATCTGGAGCACCCTTTTGATTTGGAACGCCTTTCTTTACCAGCCTTATTTGGAGCAATTTTTTGTTTATTTATGTTTCTCACTGAGTACTGGGAACCAATTTATTTCCTTGGCTTCTCAATCCCCCTAATAGGAATAGGGTTAATTTTGTTTCTTTTTTCAATTCCTTTTTACTATTTATTTACCAAAAAGTATTTTTAACCTAAAATTAAGAACAAGAAATGTCTCTCTAATTAATGCTTCTGATTTTCCATAAACAGTGGACTAATACTTGGTTATAACACTTATTCAGCTAATTTGTTGAACCAAAAAATCACGCTTTTTTTGGATATAATACACAGCAAGGAGAATTAATATCATCAGGGCATAACTCAGTCGGACTAATATTTGCTTGTTTTCCAATTGAATCAAGAAGCGCTTTTAGTGTTTTCGCATTCTTATCACAAATAATACTGACTTTAATATTCAAATCTGAATTCAAATTTGATTTTAAATAAGAATACTCTTTATTTTCACTAACCCCTGCCTCTATTTCTTCTTCAGCAAACCCTGCGCATGTGCAAATAGAGAAAACTAATTGATTTGGATTTAATCCTGCAATGCTAAGATCACTGCTCTTAATTATTTCTCCTTTTTTTAATTCAAAAGGTTGGCTTAGCGTTGCTCCTCCTATTTTTATTTGAGTAACAAAGTACGAAATCAACTCAACATTAGAAGCATTTTCATCCAATTGAGGTTGCTCCAAAGGTTGGATACCATTACTATCCATTTCTCCATTACCCGGCGTATTGTTATCAATATTTGTTCCCTGCCAAACGCATCCAAAGAGGCAAAAGAATCCAGCTAAAACCAATATTAAACCAATTACTCTCATCAAAAAACCTTCTTTTATCAAATAAACATTAAATCCTTTTTTTTATTTAAATCCACCATAAAACAATTTTATTGCGCATACCCTATATTAACATCTTTTAGTGTTGGCGAAGCATTTGTTTTTATATCAGCCTCTTGATGAGCAGCAACTCCTTCAGTCCAGGTGCATCCAGGTAAAGCCGCACATGCTGTTGAACTTGTTTGTGAAGAACATAATAATGTCCCTGTACAAGACCATTCCTCATAGTAAGTGCATATACCCACACTTTGGCACGCATTAGGATCATAATAATAAGGAAAACACCAACTCATAGGGTCTTCATAACAAGTCACTCCATCCCACCAACAACCAACATTAGACATACATGTACTTTCATCAAGAATTGCTTCACAACCATAACCACAACCACCCCAACAATTAGGCGTACACTCCTGCATCGAAAGTTGTAAAGCACAATTACCGCCCCAATAATCATAAGAAGCACAACAACCAGGATCCCACGGAGCGCACATCCATTCACAATAAGGCCACTCTGAATTTCCACTACATCCAGCAACTACCTCAGGCACATCAATGTAACCTAAAGTATATAATTCAGGTTTCACTAAAAACTGGAAATACCTATTACTTGCTAAACCAGACAAATCAATATCCACACCAGCAGAATAATTTATATCACTCCACGAACCATCAGAACAATCCGCATTAGCACAAGACCTATACCCTATCCCTAATTTCGAAGCGCCTTTATTTAATAATTCCTTTACCTCATTTGCATCAAGGACACGATTCCAAACAGCAACCTCATCAATCACACCATTAAAATATTGAACATTACTACCTTCAGAACGCCCAATCGTAATTACAGCATCATTAAGTTGCGGTATTGCACAAACAAGAGAAGCATCAACAACTCCATCCAAATATAAAACAGAAGTACTCCCATCATAAGTCTCAACATAATGATACCATTTGTTAGTAACCAAATCAGTAGCCCCCCTTGTATTACAATAACCCCACGCAAACAACCTAGTGTCCCCCTCAGCGGTTTGTATAGAAAAATTATCATAATTCCCCAAATTATTAGGCCCACCTAACATAACAATCGGTGCCTGATCCCCTGGAAGAGCCGTCATTTTAAACCACGCAGAAACCGAAAACACAGGCGGATTACCACGCAACCCCAACTGAGACAAAGTTTTAGATGAAGTCAAATAATCAGTACTACCATCAAAATTCTGCGCGTTCAAATCCCACAAACCAGCAGCAGAATCAGGACAACTAGAACAAGAAACATTATTCTCATAATTACTAGAATCAGTAAAACTTGTTCCGCTTGTTTCATTCAAATGCCACAAACCAACCAAACCATCATTCAAATCTTTTTCAATTGCCGGCTCTAACTGTGAACCATACAAATGCCCATTAACATCAACACCATCATTAGAATTAAATTTAATTAAATTATATGAAGCCGTTTCTGAAGTAGTATCAATCACAGGAGAAATATAATTAGCATCACTTGCGCAACCGCTTAATGATGCACGGGAATTGTAAAGTGCAAGCATTTCATCCGCAGTAAGCGCTCTGTTCCAAAAAGTAACTTCATCAACTGCTCCATAAAAGCCACCCCACCCTGTTTTTCCAATAAAAGGACCTGAGGTTGAAGTGTTTGTTGGAGTAGTTGTAACAGTTGTCTGCCAAACTAGTTGCCCATTATAATATCCTTTTGCTACTTGATCTGTCACACTTAAAGTGAATGCTATAAAAACCCAGTCTCCGAGCTGAAGTGGAGGGTTATCTGGAGTATAACTTCCTCCTGTAACATTAGGATTTATCCCTATTGCATTATTGTGTATAGCATTGAACCATGAAGCATTACAACACTCATACTTTCCAAGAAAAGTACCATTCGTCCAGCTAGGATAAGAATCTTCTCTTGCCCACGAGCTCACAGTAACCTCAGAAAGAGTATCAAGCGCATGCCCAGGCAAATCAGAAGGCAATGTAATATAGGTTCCTCCGTTGAAGTAAAATGCATTACCCACTACCCCTGTTGTTGTAGTAGCCCCACTATTTACCCCATCATAATCATTCCCACTCATATCACTTGCATCTGAATCAAGAGGATAATAAGCAATTAAATCAACCATTATGTTTGATAATGCGCCAGAAGCACCACAAGTTATTCCTGAATTATTTCCTTTTAAAGAAGTAAAATTGAATGTTCCGCCTGAAAAGTTTTCATCTAAATTAAAGTAAAGATATGAACCTGTTGTCAATGTATAAAATATTGCCCTATTTCCATCAACAGCACCAACTGTTGTACCGATATTTCCAGAAACATCCACACATGAAACATCCCAGAAATGATTCACATCAGGAGTAACCACTAAAAGATTTTGGTCAATAACCACAACCCCTTTTACTGGACTAGAAATAGTGTTAACATCAACCCCATCAATAATGAGTGTACAATCACTCAAATTACTATAATCATTTACATCAAAAGTAAAAGAAACGTTGTCTAAAGAAGTAGAAAACCCTGATGCTGGACTGGATAAAGATATAACTGGAGCAAAATAATCTTGGTCAATCACATAAAAACCAATAGGAGTTATACTAGAGGTACAACTCAACTCTAATTGCCCAAACTGGATTGATTTATCTAAACCATTTTCTGAGTTATAAAATACGCTTACCTCATAAATTTTCTTCAATCCATCACAATTAGGAAGTCCTTTTACAAAAAAACTTTTTTTCTCCCCCGGAAACAATGTTTCTGAATAATTGTAATCAAAATCATTTACCCTAATACTAGTTACAGTAATTTTTTCACCTAAATTATTTGAAAAAGAAAACAAACCATTCCCATCAGCACTCACAACAGCCTCAGAAATACTAATTAAATCAGAACTCTGCAAAATTTTTGAAGAAGTAGAAGCAATATTAGTAGAAGAATCCGTTGTCATTGTAACAAAACCAACAACAACTAAAGATAAAACAATAACAACCGCTATACTGACTAAGTATTCAATCGAACCCTGTGCTTTAGATGAAAAAGAAGAGTGTAGCAAATTAAACATAATACCTGTAAATATATGTTGATTAGAGGTATAAAAAGCTAATTTATGAGTTATATATACTCAATTAAGCCTGTGTCGGGGTTCGCACCCGAGACCTCGTCATTACCAATGACGTGCAATAACTGGCTATGCTACACAGGCATTAAGGGAAATAAAACTAGGCAAGTATTTTATTGCTAATCTTTTAAAAAATCAGGAGAAATCTAATACATCGCCGTGTTTTATCTTGGCTGCATTTCCTCTTACAAATATTGTTCCTTGTTCCCCTGAATTAAGCTCTGGTACTGTCATTGATCCTTTTTTTATGTCGCTTATTCTTACAGTACCTTTTTCTAAGCTAGAAGACATGTTTTTTATTATTTTTCCTGAAAGTATCGTTCCGGATATCATTGTTTCTGAACCTAAGTATACTCCTTTAACTTCCATTGCTGCCAAGTTTTTCTTAGGAACCTCTTTTTTTGTTTCGTATCCTAATTTTTGTCTTGCTGTTGAAGAGAATCTTGGGACATAACCATCCTCTATTTTTTCTAGTGCTTTATCTATTTCATCTTTTTTTTCTTCACTTTCTTCTTTTCCTAAAGCAACGCTTTCAACCCCTAGTTCTGGAGCAAAATCGTAGGGTTCTTCTGGTTCTTGTTCAAGTATTTCTTTTACTTCTCTCCCAATTTCTTTTTCATGTTGTGCTCTTAATTTATCAAATGGGTTTATCTCTTTTTTTGACATTTTTTTTCTTTCCGCAGGGCTTTTCGCGTGATTAGGTACACATACCCCCAAATCTTTTTTCTTAAGAGTTTCAGAAACAGCTTTTTCTTTCTCTTTTGCCCACTTGTTTTCCTTTTTTGCTTTTAAAAAATCAAATAAACCCATTTTCTTACCCTCTTAGTGCCTATAAATCTGGAAATAAGATGAGAAGAAAGGAATAAAAAGAGAAATTTTGGATCAAAAATCGGCGACTTTTCGCTTATCTTTTCTCTTTTCTTCATCTCTTTTTCCATTTTCTTTCTCTATTTCTTCAATGCTTATTCCTTCTTTCACCATTATTACCAGCAAAAAGTAAATCAAATCAGAGCATTCCCATATTAGTTCTTCCCTGTTTTTTGCAGTAATTACTTCTGCTGCTTCTTCAATTAATTTTCTTTTTAAAAGCATTTCGTTTTCAAAAAGTTTTTTTGTGTATGATTCAGGAGGAGAATTATTTTTTCTATTGGCAATTTTGTTATAAAGTGCTTGCAAATCAAATTTTTTTTCCTCTCCAAAACAACTGTATTTCCCTGTATGACAGGCAGCATTCCCTATTTGTTTTACTTTGAAAAATAGTGCATCGGAATCACAATCACCCCTTATTTCAATTATTTCCTGTATATTTCCTGATGTAGCTCCTTTCATGCAAATTTTTTTCCTTTGCCTACTATATTTCCAAACCTTTCCTGTTTGAATTGTTTTTTCTAAACTCTCTTTGCTTGAATAAACAAGCGAAAGCACTGTTCCGTTTTGTTCTTGAATAATTGTTGGAACTAAATTATTCATTTTTTTAAAATTAATTTCTTTAATGTTTATTTGTGCTGTACTCATTTTTTCACCCCTATAAGTATTGCATCTGATTCCATTATTCTTTCATAAACCCTTAGTCCTGCTTCGCGCGCTGATGACCCTGAACACACAATATCAACTACCAAATCTGCTATTCCTGCACTTGCAGCCATTTCTGTTGCCCCCGAAAGAAATACTTTTTCAAATAAGAATCCTTTTTGAGCAAGTTTTCCCAAATAATTTTTTGCAATTGATTTGTATTTTGAATTTATTGCGATTTTTGGCCTAACCCCAAAACTGTCCAGGTTTTTGAGTCCTTTTCCAATAGGGCCAAGCAGACAAAGAGTTGGTTTTCCAAACAAGGATTCTTTTTCTTTCCACCCAAGGTTTTTTATTTCAGAAATTGAGCTTAAAGAATTTTTTAATTTGTATTCTCTGAAAAGATCCTGCCCGGTAAGACCTATGCAGTTAATTCCTTTTGCCCCCATTTTGTCCACAAACAAGGGGACATCTTCTCCCCGAACAATTACTTTGTCATTAGGGAGTGTTTCAAGCACCCTGCGGTATTCTTCAAGCCCGGAGTTCTTAGGAAGAATTATTATTTTGTCTTCAAGAAGCGCCAGTGTTTCTGCATTAATAAAATTGGTTTCTATGTTGATGGGCTTGCTGTTCACTTCTTTGCATTACTGTTTCGATTTCCATTGTTTTTCCATTCATTTCCATCAACCTCCAATAAAAATTATTTTTTCTGCACAAGAGCCAATAATTTGTCCAGGTTTTTGAGTGATACTTCTTCTTGTTTTCCTGTTGCAAGATTTTTCACAGAAATTTTATTTTCCTTTAACTCATTTTCCCCAACTATCCCAACAAAAGCATATCCTTTTTTCTCAGCATACTCTATTCCTCTGGAAACATTTTTTTCCATTAAATCAGTTTCAGCAAAAACCCCTTTTTCTCTTAAAACTCCTGCAACTCTGATTAGTTCTTTCTGTTTTATCCCTATCCCAATAAGGAATAATCCATCCAATGAAACCCGAAATCCGGTTTCTTTCAAATAATCAAATATCCTGCTTACTCCTAACCCTACTCCAATTGCAGGTGTCTCTTGTCCACCATATAATCCAATTAATTTGTCAAATCTTCCCCCTCCGCCAACACTTGGCCCATTATCCAATTTTATTTCAAAAACAATTCCCGTGTAATATTCAAATCCCCTTGCCAGTCTTGCATCAAATTCAACAAAATCAAGAGAATTTTCTTTGCATAATTGCAAAAATTCTTTTACTTCTTTTATCCCGGCTGTTTCTGAGCCAATTATTTTTTCTGTTTGCACTAATGAATTTGTTTTTATTAATTCAACTACTTTTGGATTAATTCCTTTTTCTTCAAGCATTTCCTTTATCCCTTTTTCTTCCAATTTATCCATTTTGTCAAGTATTCTCATTGCCTCTATTTCTTTTCCTTTTGCATATTTTCCTAAGATTTCTTCCAATAATTTTCTTGAATTAAATATTATTTTTGGTTTTAATCCTAATCCTGCAAAACAATCCCTGATTACAAGCATTATTTCCGTTTCCGCGCTTAATCCTCTTACTCCTAGAATATCTATATCCGCCTGGTAGAATGCTCTGTATCTTTTTGCTTGTGGCCTGTCATATCTATAAACTTCTCCTATTTGGTAGCGCTTGAAAGGCATCTTGAGTTGTTGGGTTGCAGCAACCCTTGCTAGTGATGCTGTGAACTCAAATCTTAATGCGAGTTCCCTTTCCCCTTTATCTTTAAAGTAATAAATTTCTTCTTTTATTGCTTCTCCTGCCGCTCCTTTTATTTTGAATAAATCAAAGCTTTCAACAGCAGGCGTATACAAAGGCAAGTAACCATAAGAGGCAAAAACTTTCTTGAATACCTCTTCAATTGTTTCTTGGATTAAAGCATTCTGCCCGACAAGGTCCCGCATTCCTCTAACAGTTTGTAATTCCATTAAAATGCACTTTCCATAATTAAAAGGTCGGGATCGAGATTTGCACTCGAGTCAGAAGCTCCACAGGCTCCTATGCTAACTGCTGCACCACCCCAACCAGGTACTAAATTTAGTCCTTCGGCAAGCTTAAAAAAATTGCTTTCTTGCCTAATGCTATCGCTAAAAGATTCAGAACTAAAGCAGATGAATATACTCACTTTTAGCATTCATAACAAATTACTCTCTCCCTTTGTTTTTAAGCCTAACGTTTGTCCAACAAAAAGAGAACTTTTTTAGAATTTGCAGGAACAGGAAAATATGCCTTTTGCTTGATTTTAAAAGTGTTTCCAAAAACAAATAGCTTATGCCCTCATAGTATAGTGGATTAGTATACAAGCTTGCGGGAGCCGTCGCGCCGGTTCGCGGGCGGTGCTGCATTGCAGCATGCTTCGCATTGATGCGACCAAACTGCAATTAGCTTGAGACTAGGGTTCGATTCCCTGTGAGGGCATTTTCTTTAAGTTTTTTTATCCGCTACGAACGCAACGAACAAACTTACTGGATAATTTATCAGTGTAACTTGTATAATCAACACCCATATGTACCCACCATGCCCAGTACTGACCATTTGGAATATTGTTGTTTTCAGTAGACGACCAGTAATAATCGCTCAGATAATTAACCCATTGCGATGCATAATCTGCTTTAGTTACGCTATTGCGTTGAACAAACATAGTGTATAATTGAAATTGCGCGGGCAAATACCAGTCATCATAACCCCCATAAACTAAATCAGAACAAGTTTTAGCTGCATAAGTTCCTGCCCCATAATAATTCACTACTGCAATTGTATCTCCAGAACCATTATTGAGATCCTGCGCTGTGACCCCTATAAATCCCCACGCAAGTCCCCATTGTAAAGCTGTAGCAGCATTATCCACTGGAGAAATATAAAGTTTTGAACCATTAAACATTATGTATGGAAGTTCTGGTCGAACAACAGAACTACCTGATTTGGCTATTGCACTTGAAACACAATTTACGGAAACACTTGTTGTAAATTGTTTTTCCAAACCATATTCTGAAGTAGTATAAATAACTATTGGGCAAGTTCTAGTTTTGCCTTCAAAACCAGCACAACTGCAACCCGCACCAAGTCCGTTTAAAAAAAAAGTTTTTGTATTTTCCTGAACCAACGACACAGCAGGAAAAGTTTTGTTATTATCACCAATAGCAATCTTTGTAAGAACAAGCGTCGAACCAGAACTATTAGTTAACGTAATCAACCCATTTCCAGTAACATCTACAACAGTTTCAGAAACACTAATCCCTCCTGAAGAAGAACCAATTTTACTAACAGAAGCAGAAACATTGTCGGCTGAACTAGTTTGGTTAACCAGCAAACCAACAACAACGAGAGAAATAACCACAACTACCGCAATAATAACCAAGTATTCTATTGTGCCTTGCGCCTTGTTAATCATAGATGAAATAACAACTTTCAACTATAAAAAAACTGCTTTTAACAAAAATGAGTTCTGAATGGCTTCACAAATCATTCGCCAAGTACAATTACTTTATCTTCAAGCACTAGAATACTTTTTTCTACTTGTGTTACAATAACCCCTTTCGTTTCTTTTAACCCGTGGTAGGTGTGAAGACAGCTTGTTTTCATTAATTCTTTTAACCCTATTGTTGCTTGGAATTCCTCTATTCCTTTTTCTTGTGCTTTTTCCCTTAACCATCTTTCAGCAAAGGGTAATTCTCCAAAGTCTTTTGCAATATCAAGTAATTTTCTTGCGTAAGGATTTCTTACCCCAAAGGTTTTTTTCAATGCAAATATTTCAACATTTGAAGATTCTGTGACATTTCCTTTTCCTGTTGAAGCAAAGGGTTCTATTGCCATTGCTCCTTCTTCTAATTTTTCTCTTGACCCTTCTCTATGGTTTGGAATGCTTGGATGTGCGTGAATATCATTTTTTCCCAGTCCGTGCCCTCCAAGATTGTATATTGGATTGAATCCTTTTTCTTTCAGTGTTTTCTCAATTTCTGCGCCCATTAGTTCCACTGGTTTTCCATATCCTGCAACACTTATTGCATTTTCTAATGCCAAAGCATTTGCCTCTATTTGTTTTGCGTGTACATTATCAAGATTAATTGTTATTGCTCCATCACAAATATATCCTTCTACTGCCGCCCCAATATCTATTTTCAATACATCGCTTTTTTTTAAAATTGTTTCATCTTTCCATTTTGGGGTAAAATGCGCTGCTTCTTCATTAATACTTAAATTTGTTGGAAAAGCGACCGTTGCTTCTTCTTTTCTAATAAAATCTTCAATGCTTTCTGCCAGTTCAATTAGTTTTATTTCTTCTTTAGCTTTTTTTTCAGCAAACTTAATTGCTTTAGCCCACACCGCACCAGCTTTTTTGTAATTATTGAGTATTTCTGTTTCCATAAATATTTCCTTCAAAGTTAATTATTAAAAAGCCCCTTTATTCTAAAAATTTTAACCTTTTTCCAAGATTAGTTCCATGCCCCTAACCCTGTTTGTTTTCCGCCGTGCAGTAAATCTTCTTTTGAATAACCTAATTCAGCCATTATTTTTATTACTGCCGGGAGCACTTGATTTTCAATGTAATACCCTGCATCATAATTTCCTTCTTCAACGAATTCTTCTAACTCAGCTTTATCTGATATGCTTGCTTTTTCATTTCCTTTTGTTATTATGAATGAAAGCATGCTTCCCACCCCTAGCTTGTTTCCTCTTTTAATTGCTTTTTCTGCCGCTGCAACATGCGGACCTATTGCAGTGTAATCTTTTGGATTTCTCTGCAGTAAAGTCATTATGATTAATTCTTTTTTAGGGGCTTTCCCTGCTTTTAATTCTAATAATATATTTCTCACGTATTTTGCCGCTTCTTCCGGATTTCCTTGGCTCAAAACCAATTCAATTACTTTTTTCTGCGTCTCTTTCGCTATATTGCACCAATCCCTTCTCACATACTCAAAGCCCACTATTTTCAAATTTCCTTTTTCATCTATCAGTGCATATTTTTTCTTCGCAGCCCCCCCTTCTTTTTTTGTTACAAATAACCCTCTTTTATAATGCCCATCAAATTCAAGTTCCATTCCTTCAGGCAGATTAGTATTTACTTTTTCAACAAAGTTTTTTACATCCTGCAGAGTATTTTTTCCCATTAACAGGAAATTTGAATCCGTATCAGCATACAAAACTTTAAAATTTGCTTTTTCCGCCTTATCTATTGTGTCATGAATATATCCTCTTGCAAGTGCCGTTACTGCCGAAGCACATTCCCTTGAATACCATCTTGCCCTTGCATATCCAAGGTAGCCATAAACCGAGTTCAGCACTATTTTTAACGCCCATTGTTTTGCAAACAGAACTTTGTCATCAATTCCTTCTTTTTTCTTTTTCTTGTACTCTGCTTTTAATTTCAATCTTTCCCGTAGCATGCGTTCCAGTATTTCAGGAAATAATCCTCTTTCTTTTGTACAAAAATATGTTCCATCAGGAGAAACATTTTTTTTGCATCCCTCATGCCCACAATTTAAAGTTTCAGGGCTTATGTTATGCGAAATTATTATGCTTGGGTAAAGGGAGGCAAAATCAAGTACCGCAATATTTTCATGCAACCCTGCTAATGGCTCTTTTACGAATGCCCCTTTTATAGGGTTGGCTGTTCTTTCCTGTACCTGGTTTTCTTTTGGCTTGTTCGGTGCAATTATTTTTCTTGAATGCGCTTCTTTCATTAACAAATCTTCAACCATTTGTGAGGTAGAGTTTCTTGTAGTTTCATATAATGTCTGGGAAGTTAGCTTTGATATTTCCACAAACATTGGAAGAAACTCTTTTGCTATCCTAAAAGCCGTTCTTGAATCTTTTAAGTTATAATCTACAACTCTTTCCAGTTTTTGCTTATCCTTTCCTTCCCATGCTTCATTTATTTCGTGAGGAAAAACTTTTTCCTTGTATTCCGAGAAAACTTTTTCTGAAACGCTTTCAATATCCATTTTTACTACATTTATTGCCCCTGTTCTCTGGAGGAGTCTAATTATTTGGAAGGAATCAATATGCTGTATTCCCTGGAGCTTCATTGCATTGTCCAGTCCGTGGCGCATTGTTTTTGGCTCAAAACCATTTATTTTGAATTCAATCCCGAATTTCTTCGCCCTTTCTCTAGTATATGCAAAATCAAAGTTATCCCCGTTATAAGTTATAATGAAATTGTTTTCGGGATTGTTAAGCTCTTTTATTAGTTTTTCAATTAATTCTTTTTCCGATTCAAGTATTTCCAGTTTTTCAACTTTTTTTGTTCCATATGACATTACTCTTTCATAATTCGGTTTTTTTTCTTCCCCAAGTTCATTTGCAACAACTGATGCCATTACTATTGGCTCCAGCCCTATTCCAAATTTTTTCCCGGAATATGTTTCAAGGTCAAATGAAAGTCCTCTTCCGCAAAAAGGGCCTTGGGTAACTTTTATGTCTTCAACAACTTTTATTCCTCCTTGTATTTCCCCGGAATACACACTTGCTTCTTCCTCTTCTTCGCTTATTTTTATTAAAGTTTTTTCCTTCTCTATTGAATTAATTTTTTTCTTTTCGGAAAATTTTTCCTCATCAATAACATCATATTTAACCCAGTTTCCCGGCTCAAGCCTCTTATCCAACAAGTACCTTTTCGCATATGGCACATCATATTCATACCTTTCAAATCCAAGTTCTGATAAAATTTTTCTTGCCTGTACTACCTGTGCAACCCTGCTGAACTCAAGTTTTAATGCATTCTTCCCGTTGAACTCCTGCCCGGTATCCTTGACAGATAAAACCGCAAACCTTTCTTCTGAACCAAAAATAAAATCTTTTAATTCTTTGATTGTTTTCTCTTTTTCCCCTTTTCCTGAAAGGACATAAAAGTATGGCTTGAAATTCTTGTCCTTAATCCAGAATGTTCCTTTTTTATTTGACATAAAAAGAGTTATTACAGATTCATTATTTTCATCAAAATAAGTCACATCTAAAAGCAGGGCTTTTTCAGTTATTTTACTTTTTTCTTTCTTTTCCATACAATAACTTTTTAAGTATCAAAACCTATTTAATATGAAGACAGAACACTGGTTTTGTCTTTCAATAAAAAGGTGTTTTTGTGCCAAGGCCTGATAGATCTAATCAACAACAAGGCTCTTCTTCAAACGTTTCTATGCCGCAGCAAAGCCCTATACAGGGTGTGCCTGTGCAGGGAGGAATAAGAGAGGATATTCGTGCGCTTAACTCAAGCATTCTGCTTATTACCCAAAAAATAAAGTATCTTGTTAGGAATGAAAAAATTTTGGGCCGTAATCTTGTTGTTTTAAATAAAAAGATTCGTTCTATTGAGGAAAAATTTGTTAATTCCCCTCAGGTATCCCAATCAGGAGGAGCAAATCTTGAGGAAGTTGAGGCACTGAAACAAAAAGTTGCTTTACTTGAAGCCCAGCTTGAAGATATGCGTTCCCGTACTGCTTCAAATGAATCATTGAAGGAATTAAAATATGTTATTGATTCGATTAATCCGCTGGAATTTGCTACTCTTTCGCAAGTAAGGGATTTGATTGACAAGAGAATGAAGGAAAAAAAATAAGCTTTAATTCTTATTTAGCAGTAAATTATATTTTTGGTGCACCACTAAGGCTTGGCCTTAGCATTACTCTGTAATTTCTTTTTCCTCTTATTGAAACAGCAACATCTTTCCCTGATACAATATTCATTTTTGCTGTCATTGTATTTACCAATACTTCAGGAATTTCTTTTTCTGCACCCATTACAATGCCTAATCCCCTGTTCTCGAGGCGCATTATTGTTGTTGAAGCTTTTTCACTGCTCTGCTCAAACAGTAATCCTGCTTCAGGCATGAGCATTACACAATTTATTGCTTTTGTTTGTGAAATACTTTTTGTCAGTTGCCTCATTATTGTGTGCATAAATAAAATTTTTTCTTCATTTGACAATCTTTTTGTATCAAGCACTGTTGCTCTCCCAACTTTTCCAGGAATTTCTTTGATTAATTCTTCAGCAGGTGTCTCTGCTCCAAATAACCCTTTAAAGGATTTGTCAACTATGCGTAGAATTCTTTCTGCACGCATTTTTTCATAATCACTTAGTTCTTTTGTTTCCATTACTTTTTGTATTAGTTCTTCAGGTGTTCCTGCCCTTACAGTAAAGCAGAATAAGGAAAGATTTTTTTGGAACTCGGGGTCCTGTAATCCTATTAACTCGAGCGCAAAAAATAAATCTGTGTCTTTTAATGAAATTTTTATTGATTCTTTTGCAGAAAGTTTCCTGACTGAAAATCCTAATGGTTCAAATTCAACTAATTCATCTTTTAGCAAGGTTGAATCGTTTGAAGAAACCCCTAGCCCTGAATAATAATCATTTGAATCAAAAACAATTATTGGAATATTTTCAAGCAAAAAGTTTTCTGCTAGTATATAGATTCCGTAGTTCAAAGCATTGCCTTGCCCAATAATCTGGGTTCTCAAAAGGTTTTCTGAAGGCTCTTTTATTATTCCCCTTGCTTTGCTCAAACCAAGCTGTATTAATGGAAAATTTTCTTCCTGTATTGGGGTTTTTTGGCTAATATCAAGTTTTGAAATGCCTGCTGAATTTTGCCCTGAAATAAGTGCTTTCATAGTAAAGGGGTCTCCAAGTATAGGTGCATATTCTGCTTTTGGCACGGTTGATAATTCCCTTAAATCCACTGAAGATGCTCTTGCAAGATCAATTATCGTTGAAGCATTTTCCTCTGTTTTTCTTATTATTGAATCAATTTTTCTTGTATAATCTTCTTGTCTGAAATCAACGTAAAATGGGTCAAAGGAGAGGAAAAATATTTTACTTGTTTTTTCCCCATTAGTTTTTTCTATTCCAAAAGATGGTTTTGGCAGAGTTTGTAGGAATGATTCCATTAATCCTTTTGCATAATAAGCCTTGTACCCTTCTATTATTGCCCCTAAGTTTCTTCCTTCTTTTTTATCATAAATTATAATTAAAAAAAAGCTTTCAGGGTTTGATACTATCTCAACTTCATGGCCATATGTTTGTCCTGAAAAAATTGTTTCCCATGGCCCAAAATCAACTTTAAAATCCATAAATAGTACCCTTTTCTTCCATTCATAATAAGCATTTTTCCATATTTATGCCTTTCTGAAACAATTCTTTACTATTCGACAAAAAGGTTAAATACCTAAAATACCTTAGTTATTGGTTTAAGTTGTTGTGTGAGCAGGATGATTAACGAGCAAGTAATGATGGATACTGTTGCAAGAATGCTTGAAGCGGGTATTGATGAACCGACTATTCTTTCTACCCTTGTTGATGCGGGTTTAGCTCAGGAAGAAGCTACTCAAATAGTTCAAAGAGTAAAGGTTCCTCAACCACAATCTTCCCAACCACAAGCACAACAATCTTCCCAAGATATTCAGATAATGAAGAACCAGATTGAGACTCAGGCTCAAACACAAGAACTTTCTGACACGAGCGTTCACAATAAGCTTGATATGCATGAACAAAAGATTGATGATGTTTCAAAAAAGATTGATGAAATGAAACAAGTTGTTTCTACTACTCCTGTTCCTCAAGATTCTGCTCTTTCATTCAGGGTATCTGAATTAGAATCAAAGCTTGAAGAAGTTAGTTCTATTTCAAAAGCAAATCTTGATTTGCTTAAAAATATTCTCGAAACTGATAGGAAAATTCTTACTGAGCTCGAAGCAAAGAAAGAATAATTTTAAACTGATTTTTTTCAAGATTATACAAAAAAAATTGACTATTTAATTCCTAGAATTTCTTTTAGTTCTGAGAAAAAATTTTTTGCCATTTGGGGTGTCTTATGTATTGCTCCTTTAGTATTGTATTCTGTATTATCAGGCGGGATTAATCCTTCAGCAAATTGCTTTGAAAAGCCTTTTACATATGAATCATATTTCGCTTCAGGATGGGTTGTCTCTGCTTTTTTCAAATCTTCCCACGCTTGTTTTGTTTGTTTTTTTGCAGGATTGTAAAGTAGAACAATTATTGCTATTATGAGGAAAACAAATCCCAGCCATTCAACTTTGAAGTATAGAAATAGTAGTGCAATAATGAGTGCTGTTATGAATGAATAAAAGTTCATACAATCCCTTTTTTTTTAATTAATATAAATTATTCCATTCCGGGCATTCCGCCCCCCATTCCGCCTAGTAATCCTGCGTATGGATCAGCAGGGGCTTCTTCTTTTCCTAAGCCAAGTAGATAAGCTATTCCTAGTAAAAGAAATATTGCAAATATCCAGTATTCTTTCATCCCCATTCCGTTTACAACATATAAAACAAAAACCGATAGTATAAGTAAGAGGCTTGCTTTGATATCTTTTGAAGCGAGTACTAATATTAGGGTTGCGCCAATTACTATCCAGAATTCTCCTAGTTGAACCGCAAATCCCAGTAGAGTTACTGATATTAGGAATGTTAGTAAATCCATTTGTTACACCAAACTTGTTACTTTGATTTAGGCACTTTTTCAAGTAAATCTTTTCCAAAGATTGACCACAAGAATAATATGAATGGCACCCAAATTAATTCGGGAAACTGGTAAAAAAGCAGGTATGTGATTAGTATTGTTAGTAATATCCCTAGTTTTGCCCCTACTTGTTTTTTTGCCCAAGCATATATCCAGAGAAAATAAATAATGAATAGGATTAGTGTTAGGGTGAGGAAAAAATCTCCTCCTTCAAGTGCTCCAATGAAATCTATTTCCATTATAGGTATTTCCATGGTATTCATCCTTCCTTTTCTAAATATTATTGTTTTCGGTGATTTATTAATCTACCTTATTATGGTCTTGGCTTGGTTAGGTCCATTACTGTTTTTGACCCCCATGTTAGTATACTAAATATTCCAAAGGTTGCAAGGGTTATCGCAAACCACCCTGTAGCGCCTATCCACCACCATTTTATTACTAAAAAATAAATTAGTATTCCTGAAATAATGAGTGTTAGCACCCCATTTCCAAGATAGCCTTTTACTGTACTAAATATCACAAATATTAGCATTATTTTTACTATAATATCTATTGGCGGAAAAATATACATTAGTGCGGGTAACATGAAAACTAGTACCACCATTAGAACTATTGCTATTAATATGAAGTTTCCTTTTTCATTCATTTTTTCACCAATTTCTCGCTTTTTTCATTAATTATTATTCTTTTATTTTAAGCACAAATATTTACACCATTCTTGTTCTTCTTCTCATATCCATTAATCTTTTCTGTCTTTCCTTCATATCTTGCCCATTTGGCTGATTCTCTACATCTCCCCCAGCCATATTTTGTTCCATAGCTGCTTGGGGGGCAAGGATAAAGAAATCCATTAATAATTGTGTTACTCCAAACAGTACAAGCATATACAATACATATATCCCGCCAAATATCATAAAGTAATCGAATATTATGAAATATGATAGCACTGCTATTATCATTAATGATAAAGGTCCTTTTCCTAAGTGTTGGGTTACGTAAGATATTATTGTTAATAGTACAAATATTTTGAGTACTAATGTCATGTCTGAGAATAGTTCATCAATCAGAAGCATGAAGGGCAGGATATTTGTCATCGCCATCATAGGAAAAGCAAGAATTGCCATACTAGTAATAGGTTTTTCCACTATAAAAAGATTGCTCGCCTAATTATTTAAGCAACATGCTTTTTCAGGCCTTTGCCTTAGTTTGCTCCAACTAATTCTAGTTCTTTGTTTGCCAGACTATTTGTTGAACCTGTAGTGTTTTCTATCACTGCTGGATTCCACCAGAAGCTTGTTGATGAACCATCACTTGATACGCATACTTTTCCTTCTTGTACTGCATCAAACAAATCTTGCAGTGATTTCATGTATGAATTGTTTTGTAAGCTATTGTATTTCATTCCAGGTATTCCTAAGAGTTCTGCCGTTGAATTAAATTCATTGCTTGTTGTCCAGAAGCTTGTGCCCACATCATTGGATATTAATCCATATCTTGATTCATCGTGTGGAATGAAGAATATTGATTTTAAGTACATGTTTCCTGCTCTTGTTGCATCATTGAACTCAAACCCGTAAACATTTTCCCCTAATTTGCTTAATCTATAATCAGGTGAATTGCTGTACACTTCCACCGCATTGCTTCCATAAAAGTCCTTGCTTTTTGCTGCCCCTGTCCAGTAACTTAAATTGCCTCCTGTGCTTACCGCTTTCTTTGTATTTTCTACACTGAATGCCATGTTGCCTGATGTTCCTTGTAATGTTTGTTTTGCAATTACTGGTGTAGCATAATTTGGAGTTAAAACTAATTCAGCTGTGCTCCCAGTAACAGTTGCTGATGCTAGCTGTCCTCTTGAGGCAACTGATGAATTAAGTGCTTCGAAATTTGTTTTTGTTTTTGTTGTAATACTTGTTACTCCATTGCTTGCAGCATTATTAAAAGTCAAAACCCTATTGTCGAAATTGCTTATTGTTATTTCTTCTTCATCATTATTCATATATACGCTTCCATACCCTTGTCTTCCTCCTTTTTCCCCAAGCACTCCATCAAATGGCATACTGTAGAATGGGCTGTCCACACTTGGTTTTTTTACTAAAAGCAATGTTACCTCAATATTAGTATTATTTCCATCTATTACCCTGAAATTATCTTTTGCATTAAGATTCACGTACACATCATACAATCCTGGTTCTATTGTATTATCTCCAGAGAATTTTTTCTTTATCTTAAAATTACCTGAAGTTAAATAATCAACTATGTCTTTTTGTTTTGAATTAACATTTAATCCTTGCAATAATGTTTCTCTGTAATGTTGTTTGAAATCATTAAAGAAATCTTCAGTGAATGCATCTTTTGTTAAATAAACTCCGAAATTAATTGTATTATATAAATCCGTTTCATCCTGCACTGCATCAGTGTAAGTTATGCTATCAATATTTGCAACGTAATACATTAGTCCTGGCAAACCAGCTATTGATTTTGTTGTTTGCGGCATCCAGCAATTATTATCCATTTCTCTGTTTATGAATGCTCTTGAAATAGTTTTCTTATCCGTGCTTCCAGGACCGTTTACTACTGCTGTAAAGAAATATAATCCTTCATATTCCGGTGTCTCTGCTTCAAAGGTTGTTTCACTTTCTCCCGAAGGCACTGTCCATTGTTTTACATCCGTTGCTGGCTCACCTTCTCCTTTCCATGCAACTGACATGTATGTTGTTACATCTGCCCCAGTATTGTTTTTTACTTTTACTGTTGCGATAGTAATATCTGTATCCAAATTAGTGCTTATTGTAATATCTTCTATTCCCACAAATCCTTCTGCAACAGTTAATTTTTGTGAATTTATTTCATCAATCGTATCAGTTACTTGTTGTTGTATTATGTCAGGCGGACAAGAAAACTTGCTTCCATTATTTGCCATGAATTCATCAAGGTTAGCCAGTTTTTTTGTTAATGCTATTAGGAATTGTGTTGCATCACAATAAACATATTCTGGGTTCATGTAATCGCATTGATCTGCAGAAATAGCATCCCATGACCAATCTAATTTTATTCTTGGTAGTGCTTCTTTTCCTGTTGCTCCTGTTAGTGCCCCAAAGTAACATGAATTAGCTTTCTTTATGTATGCTTCTTCTCCACTTGGTTCTCCTGATATTACTCTTAAATGGTATTTTTGTGAGTAAGTTGATTCGCTTACTCCGTTGCATAAACCTGCATCCTCTTCTGCCCCTACCCAATAATTTCCAAATGTTGGCTTAAAGCATTGTACATCATAATCAAATTCTGTTCCCGCGCTTGTGGAAGTATTTTCTCCATCCACTGAATGTATTTGTTTTCCATGGTTGTGTACTGTTGCTCCTATTGTTAGTGTTCCATATCTTGGCTGTGGATCATTTAACCCATCATTAGTGAATTTTAGTGCAACTGTTTCTTCTGAACTGTATTGTGCATCAGTGAAATCCCATTCAGAGCCAATTCCTTCTAAAGTAAATGTTAATTCTCCTGCATCTGGTGGAACTACTTTTTGTGCTGACCCATTCTCATCCTCGCTTCCTGATGGAGGAGTTACTCCAACAGTTGTTCCTTGTAACAAAATAACAAAATCATCATAAGGCACTGTCTGGAAATGCTCATCACATTTATATAAATCCGCATTTCCCATTAAGTAACCGCCAATAACCGCACCAATAATTGTTGTTGACGCTTGGAACCAGTTAAAAGAACCTGAAGTTGTGGTTGTGCTACCAAAATGAGCTACAGGAACTTTTTGATTAATAAAATCTGATGCTGATGCCCCTGGCTCTTTACTAGTATCCTTCCAGGTATCATAGGTAGTGTCTCGTACAATTGGAGGAATATTAGTAGTACTTGTACCCCCAATGTCATCCCATGTTGTTGAAGTTGATTTCACTGGTTTAGCTGCACCCCAAGTATGTCTTCCAATCCAATTATGGATTTTACCAGTAAAACTATTGTTATAAGCTGAAATCGCCGAAGTTGCTTTTGATGAAAATCCACTTATCGAATCAGATTCTATAGTTGTTCCATTAACTGTCCCTCTATATCCATATGTGCCATTACCTGCATCATATCTTTGAACATCTATTGTTCCAAGAGTTCCATCACCTTTTGAATAATTTACAGTAGTTGTTTCATTAATTTGACTTTCAGTCGGTGGATTCCAAGTACGACTTCCATCCGATAACTGGTTTTCAATTCCTTTTGATGTCGCCGACCCATCGGCGTTTTTTGTCGCATCGGTTTCTGCTGGTTTATCAGAAGTATTGGTTGCTGAACTATCAGGATTATCAGTTGTTGTTTCTGAGTGTCCCGGGTTCCATGTTGAGCCTATCATGTTTCCTAGTGCTGCTCCCATCATTGCACCTGCTACTGCTTGTGTCCAATCAAAGTCTGCGTCTTCTTTTCCCCATATGCATTCGTCTGCTTTAACATTTACTGTTTCTGTGAGCATTCTGTTTGTGAGTATTATTGAGTCTTCTGAGCCTGAACCTATTAAATTTAATTCAAATTTATTCAGATTAAAGTATTTTCCTTCTGGTTCCAAAAATGTTACTGGTGCTTCTCCGATGAATGTGAATCCTGCTGTTCCTCTTGCTCTCGCGTGTACTGTTACACCATAGCTCCCTGGCAGGGATGGTCCGTATGCTTCTATCTCTTGTGATTTTCCTTGGATTGTAAATGCTTTTTTGCTTAGAGAGATTTTTCCTTCTACTCCTCCTGAGCATCCTGAATCATTTTTGCATAATATTACATCTATTGTTTGTCCTAAGCATGAGGATGCATCTATTGTTATTTTTGCTTTTTCTTTGAATTCTACTGGTGCTGCATCCCCTGTTATGCTCATGCATTCTTTCAGGTTAACTACATTTACTGTATAAGTTACTGTTCCTGGATTGCTTTTTACTGTTTGTCCTTGGAATTTAGCTTCAAAGCTTAGTTGTATTGAAACTGCTTTTCCTAGTGCTTCTGTTCCTGGCGCAAATGTTAATGTGCCGAATAATTTTTCTCCTGCCCCTATTTTGTCAAGTACTTTTCTTTTTCCTCCATCTAGTGCTGTTCTTCCTACGCTTGAGCCTGTTGAGTTCCTGATTGAGATTTCTGCTATTCCTGGTATTTCTGTTGGGGAGGTTACAGATAGTGCCTCTAATGGGATATTCACATTGTCTGATGCGCATGCATTAATCATTTCAAAATCAAATCTTGCTTGTGCTTTTTCTGTTACCGCGGTTGTCTTGCCTGGTTTTAGTATTATGCAGTCTTCCCCTGGGTTTGCTTCAGAGGACACTGTTACTGTTAGTGGAATATTTACATCATAGGTTAAATGTAATTCAGGTTGTTCGAATATTACTTTTATTGAGCCTTGTACTGTTATTGGTTCAATGAAATTATCCTGTGTTATGCTGTTTGCCAATCTTATCCTCAATAATTCAATGTCCAAAGTATCCTCTGCTTTTACTGTTCTGTCTTCGTTTGCAATTTCTTCAAAGTAACCGTTCATTGCATCTTCATTTATTGTGTCTTTGAATTTTGCATCAAACTGTAACGATTTTATTATTAGGTTTTGTTTTGAGAGGTTAGCAAATGTTACTTGTTTTATTTCTTCTCTTTTTGAAAAAGTATTTAATGTTACAAGTATTTCTTCAGGAGTAAAAGCTATTATTTGGTCTGATACTAAGAGAGAGTACATTTGTCTTGAGTATCCTTCTTTTGTTATTTCAACTAGTACTCTTGTTTTCTGGAATAATGCACCTGAATCAACTATTGCTCTTCCTAACCTGTCTGTTTCTTTTGAATCCACCATGTATTGTTCAAATCCTGGTTCTTTTGCATAGCTTTTTACTATTGCTCCCGGCAGGTAATCTCCTTTTTCATCTGTAACATCCACCTCTATTTGAGTGTTCATGAGTGCGGGTATGAATTGCGGGCTTATTGAAACCACAAAGTCTTTTTCTTTCACTATTTCAAAGCTTGTTTCTTTTGTGTAAATTATTCTTCCCTCTGATTTTAATTCAAATCTTATTATTTCTGCCCCTTCTTTCATTCCTTCTATTGTCATTTCAATATCAATGGTAGTATTTTTTTCAAAACTATTGAGTTCAATGTTTTCTGCCTTATATATTTCTCTGTCATTTGTTGTTGTTCCTACTGAATCTTTTATTTTGTAGTTCTTTATTTTCACTCTTTTTTCTTCTTGTTCATCTCCAACAACTGTAATATTCAAATAAACTGGTTTACTGTTTTTGCCGTAATCAATCTCTGAATTATTTAAAAAAGTAACATGGTAAGTATGATCAGTTATTTGTTTCATTGTGTAAGGAGAATCAATATACAAATCATCTTTTTTTGAATAAAGCCATTCTGAATTAGAGCAGAATCCTTCTTCGCATATTGCTTCTGTTCCAACATAATAAACATTTGACTGGTATGTGTCAGCATAGAAATCCTGTTGTGCATTGCTTGGAGGGAGTCTTGTGTTGTCAAAATTTCCTCTGTAAAAGAATTGTAGTTCTTTGTTTGGAGGCGCTGTTTTGCTTATTCTAAACCATACTTTTACTTCTCTTGTTCCTTGCCCGAAATTTCTCCACAAAGTATTGCTCCATTTTGCTAATCCATCTGTTGTATTTTCTGAATCATAAGAGTATCCTTTTTCTGGGTCATATGTTGTTCCTCTTGTTTCGGAGGAAATGTTTGCCCCTTCAACTGAATCAATTGCCATTACATCATTTTCCAGCATTGTTTGTTTTCCTGCCCTGAAATGGAATAGTACCTCATTGTATTCTTTGTCTGAATTAATATTGAATTTTGCGTAATATTTTTTTCCTGCAGCCATTGTTTGTATTAAAGCATCATTTTCATTGTAGATTCCTATTAATTTTATTTCGGGCTCGGATATTTGTTTTAACATTGTTACGTTGAAGGTGTATGTTTTGTCCGGCCATAGCACTGTTGGAACTGTGTAATAATCTTCATATGTTTCTGCTTCTAATTTTACATATATTGTTTGCCCTGCTTTTATGCTTCTTGTTGCTTTTCCTTTTTCCACTGAAACTATTCCTGCTAATCCGTGTTCATCAATCATTTTTCCATCAATAGTCATTATTTCTGCAGTGCCATCAACCAAATCTCCTGCTTCGTTAAGCACATTGAGTTTTATTGTTGCTGAGCCTACTTGCATTGTAATGTTGAAAACATTTTCCCTATCAATTGCCACTAATTTTTCTGCCGAGGCTCCTATGAATGGTCCTTTTATTGCATAGGCATATACAATTCCTTCAACTTTTCCTGCAATGAATTCTGCTTCTCCATTCAAATCAGTAAGAGAATAATTTTTTGCCTGATATAATTCAACTATCCCCTCATTTTCTTTGTATTTGAGCATTACTTTTGCATTTATTACTTGTAATCCGTCCTGGTCAACTACTTTTATTTTTACTTTTCCTGCATTCAGGCTTGTTATTCTCCCAAGCTCCATTGTTACATTCATATCTCCCGTTAATTCTTGTTCTATTTCTTTTGGAAAATATCCTCCGTTCAAATCCCCTAGTTTTTTTGCTGCAAATTTGTAAGTTCCAAGGTCCATGAAAGTAAATACTGCTCTTCCATCTGAACCTGTTTTTGTGCTTGCAATTTCTCTCCCATAAGAATCTTTCGCATTTACTATCGCATCAACTATTAACGCACCCGATAATTCATCAACCGTTGTTATAGTTACTCTTGATTTTATTGTTTTTGATACCTCTACCACTATTTCTGTTGAATTATCCACCTCAATTGTTTTTGTTACGATTCCATAATTATTTCTTGAATCAGAGATTGAAAGGAAATATGTTCCTTCCTGCACTGGTATCGTAAGCTCGGATGCTGACCCTGTTTGTAAACTCCCATCATCCCCATAAGTATTAGCCCCTGTTAATTTTATTTTGAAACTCGTATCATTAACAGGGTAACCGTTTGACCTTATTTTTATTTTCAAGCTTCCAAGAGTTTGCTCATTTGGTTCGAGGTATAAATCATAAAGCGTTGAATTAACTAGGTATGTTTTTTGTTTGTATTTTGGATTTGAAACTGTTGCCTGTAATCTGCAGTTAATCGGCTCTGTTACTTCAATAGGTCCTGTTGCATCAAAGGTTGCTGTTTGGGGTTGTGGTATTATTGATGAATTTTCACATGAAAAATTTAACTGGATTTCTTCAGAAGGGTTGAATCCTGAAGAAGTTTTTACAAATATTTTTTTTAATACTTCTTTGAAAACTACTGAAGGTGCTTTTAATTTTATTATTTCATTTAGATTTTCATTTACTGGAAAGGATTGTGAAAATACTCCTTTGCTTATGTTTATGTCAAATACAAGCTCCTGTCCTTGTTTTATTCCTATAAAAGTTATTGCTCCTTCAGCATCTGTTCTTGCATTAAGGTCCTGAATTTTTGTATTCCCCTGCATTAATTTTGCAAAGATTAGTGTGTCATAAACCGGTTTGTTGTCATTGGTTTTTATTGTGAAAGTTGCACTGTATTCTTGGTTAGCGCTTATTAGAACAAAAGCACCAAAAATAATTAATAAGAAAATTATTAATAAGAATAAAAGAAAGCTTGGAATTACTGTATCAACTGCATCTATTACCCCGTAGACAGGGATTTTTTTGTCAACAGCATCCCAGAAGGAGTACCATTTCTCTTCAAGAGAGTAGTAAAAATCCTTTATTGCCTCAAGTACCATAGTAAACACTTACACGTGCAAAAACGATTGTTCCTATAAGAAAAACTGCTTCAAAGTATTTAAATATATACTCGGCAAATCACGTCAAATCAGCCAATTCAAGCATTTGCTTGGTATTTAGGACTTTTACAACTTTTTGTTTTTTTAACTCGCTGTCATTTGACCAAAGCACAGCGTTTTTGTATTGTAAACAGCATGCAATGAATGGAGCATCATCAATATCCAGTCCCTTCAATATCTCTTTTGCAGTCAAGTAATGCTCACTTATTTCTAAAGAGGGTACTATTTGTACTTTTTGCATTAAAAGGAATAAAACTTTGTTAAGATTTTCTTCCGAGAGTCCTGATTTTTTTAACACTAATTCCTTATGCTCTTCTAGTTCATCAAGTACTGCTGAAGGCAGTAAGAACTCAAGTTCACTTACAAGAATAATTTTTCTTGTAAGCGAGTCTTTTATGATTGCAGAGAACAAAATATTAGAATCAATGATGAACTTCATTCAAAAACCTTTTCGCAGCAAGCGAATTGATTTTTTTTCCAAGTTCCAAAGCATCTTTTTCGGTGAGTTTGCTGTTTTTCAGCAATTCATCTGCCATTCGCAGGGTTTCAATTTTTTTGATTACTGCTTGTCTTGCAACTTCACTCCATTTTACTTCAGGGAATTTCTTCATTTCTTCTTGAATTTCCTTCGGCATGGACAAAGTCATATTACCCATAAAATCACAAATATATATGTGCAAACACATATTTAATTGTTTTGGAATAAAACCAATTCACCAAAAATAATTTTCCAAAATCAATATTTATACTTTTGCGGAGTTGTATGCCGGCTAATAAAATTATTTTAAATTTCGTTAATTCAAAAACATGTCCAGGAAAATGGGTTTAATAGAAATAGTTTCTAGTTTTAACAGAATTAATTTATCTGCTTGCTATGCAAGTACTTTCTTTTGCATCTATTGTCCCTTTCATTTCTTGTCTTAATCCAGTATTATTCCAGTAATAATCTCCGCCTATTACACATACTTTTTCTTCTCTTACCAAATCAAGTACATTCTTCAATGTCTTTATTCCTGCTCCTGTTGTGCTTACTTGTATTAGGCTTCCGTTTCCGTAAGTGCTTTCAAAGCTTGCTGTGTCTTTTGCCCCTGTTACTTTCACAATTGTTGATGTGTCTTGTGGTGCGAAGAATGAACCGTAGAATGATGCTGTTCCTGACACTGTAGCCATTGACCAACCTAATCCGTATCCATCATATCCTGTCATTATTCCGCTTGCTTTTGAATCAGGTGTATTATAGTAAGCGCTCATTGGTGATCCATCAAAGGTTACGCATCCTTGTCCTATTCCTGTCCATGAAATAAATGAGCTTCCTGTTTCCTGTGGCTGTCCATTTACCTCTGCTGAATAGAATACAAATGCATCCGTGCTTGTATCCCTTGTAATATTTAGTATCAATGGCACCGCTACGCTTGGTGTTATAACGAAATCAACATCGTCTCCTACTCTTGATATGCTTAATACATTTCCTCTTGTTGGGGAGCTGTTCAGCTGGTTGAATGCTTGTGTTCCTTTTATCACTGAAACACTTACATTTGTTACTGCATTGCTTCTTGCATTCGGCTGTGCTATTACATTTGAGTGCCCATCAACAGCTATTACGAACAAATCCTCTGTTTTTTGTATATAACCAGCACCATAACCGTTTCTTCCATCCTCAGAACTCATTCCAACTACCCCATCAAATGCAACATTATATATAGGGTAGAATGGATCCGGTTCTCCTTGTGGAGCCAAATCAACTATAATGCTTTCAATATTATTATTGTCCCACTGCCATGAGCTGTTTGCGAACTTAATTGTTATTGTTGCATCATACTTGCCTGGTTCCCAAGCAGTTGGTTTTGTTGGCCAAGTAACCTTGAACTTGTCACTCAAGAACAAATCCTCTATTCCTTGTTGTTTGTATTCTACTGGTGCTGCTGCTATTTCGCCCAGGAATGCATCAAAATCATTCTTGAAATCTGCACTGAAACCGTCTCTCACTAAATTTGTTTTGAATGAAATTGCTTCTAATGCAGCTTTTCCTTCTTCAGTGTCAAGTAAATTGTTTGCTGCTAAAACTTTTTCGAAGTAATCTCTATTAGTTTTGTATTCTCTGCAAGCTGCTGCTCCGCTTGAGCCAAGCACTAGAGCTGTTTTTATTGTGTCATTAATTGTCAAATTGTTTTCGCATCCTTTGCATAGAGTTGGTTCCATTGTAATATCAACATTAAATGTTCCTGTGCCTACTTTATTAGTATCAACATTACATGTGTACTTTGTCCCGCTTGTAAATGATTTTGTTTCAGGTGCGCACACATTCACTACCTCAGTGCCATCCTGTCTAGTGAACTTGTAAGTTAGTTTAGCGCTCATTTCAATGTTATTATTTGTTTCAACTGTTGTTTCCAGTGATGCTCCGTTTGTAGCTGGTTTTGCTACAATACTTGTTATTCCTACATCAAGTGAATTCTCACTCAATTTCTGTGTTTTTGTTCCAACTATATCTATTGCTGTTGGGCAAGTAGACAAGTTATGTGTTTTGAAGAATTCCTGCAAGTACATTACTTTCTTCAGTGTTGAGATTGAGAATTGTGTTGAATCACAATAAATATAGTTCGCATTATTCTCTGAATCACATTCTTGTATATCTATTTCATCCCAGTTCCAAGCTAGTTTTATTTTTGGTACAGCCTCTGTTCCTGTTACTCCTTTCTTCCCATCCACATCACAATTGCTTATTTCTTTTACTTGGCAAGGGTAAGTGTTTGGCCCACAGTCAACGTATTCGTATGCATCAAACAATAAGTGGAATTTCTTTACATAAGCCCTTAGCTCTTTTACCACTAAATCATTGCTGTCAATAGCTGCTATTTCTTCATTGCTTGCTCCTGGTGGGGAGAACAAATCTTTTATTGAACCCCATATTCCGCCTTCGCTTTCTTTCTCTAATTCTTCTCCTCTTTCAATTGCTTTTTGTTTTACGTATTCATAATTGTAGTCTGTTTCGTAAACTTTTTCTTCCCCAGTTACTGTTAATAATCCTACAAATGGCTGGTATATTGTTTTGTTCTTTACTTGTCCAGGGTTAGAGAATTCTAATTCTCTTACCTCTACTTGTCCCATTGTTGCACTTAAAGCCTGTGGATTGTATAATACATTTCCTGTATATTGTGAATTATTTGTTGTATTCGTGTTATCATTATTAGCTGTGTTGTCAGTAGCTGTATTATCAGTTGTATTACTTGTTCCTGTTGATTGCATTCCATAATAATTATCATAATCGTAACTTACTTCTCCTACCACCATTTGTACTCCATCAGGACTCTCTAATGCAACATCCTTTATTTCTACTAAAGGCACTGCGAATGTATCAGAGTAATCTATTTCAGTGTTCTGTGCATTCAGCCACTCCCAAAAGAAAGTAGTTGCTGCTCCTGCTAATGCTCCTCCCCACCAAGAATTAGCCATCATTCCAGCACCAAAGCCCATACCGCCCTGCATTAATGCATTCATAGCAGTACTATAATTATCTGAACCCCTATTCTTGTTAATCGTGCTAGTACTTGAAGCTAGGATGAAACTAGCAGTGCCCGCACTATTTTCTGAAGAAGTCATGTAATAAGACAATGGCTTGTTCGTGTTTGAATTTGTCCATACTCCTCCTGAACTAGTAAAGGGCATTACACCACTTGGGGTCTCGATTATAGCCATTTGATTATTAGATTTTGGAGATAATCCTACAGCAAATAAATCTGGATTATTATCTATTGAAGTAGAGAACAATCTCCAAGGATCAAATTTCCCACAATTAGGATCATATTTTGCACAATTATACTCTCCTGTTTTTAGATCCTTATCAAATTTTAAACTGCCAAGAGTCAAAACACCATTCGCATTAGTGGCTTGAGTATCCATCTCTTGTAATTTTGTAGTCGCTGCATCTTTTGTCAAACCTTGAGGAGCAGATTTTGTCCCAATACCAGCAGATGCTAAATCCCCATCCCTGCCATCAATAGCAGCATTAATCAACAAAGGTCGAACTGATGCCATTACTTGCTGATTAGTAACAGCTTCTTGTTTTATTTCTTGTTTAGAACTATCCGCAGTAGATTTAATTTCTGCTTTTGCAACTTCAATCTCTTTAGGAGTAGCTTTTTCTTGAGCTGCAACAACATCTACTTGCTTTAAAGCATCTTGTTCGGCAGCATCAATAGAATCCATATCGCTGGTTTCATCATATTCTTCATCAAATTCATCAGAAGAGTCAATAGCAGCTTGTTTTGACTTATCTTGTTCATCTGCCGGAGCAGCAACTGCATCTTTCACTTTCGCATCAACTTCGTCTTTTTTTGATTTAAATAAAGACTTAATTTTATCAACTGCCTTGTCCTTAACATCAACAATATCAGATTTTTTTGAGTCCACATATCTCTTCAAAGCAGCTGTATACCCACCGCAATCAGGAGCTTTAATTACAGAAAGTTTGCTCTCATCAAAAGCAGCAGTTATCTTACCAGATAATTCATTAACGAGGGCTGCTGATTTATTTCCCGTACCTATCTTTTTAGCAGTTAAATCAGAATTAAGCTTATCAGCCTTAGCATAATGTTCTTTTTCAAGCTGTTCAGCACCCATTTCCCCTGCAGCTAATTTAGTCTTAATGTCATCAAATTCTTTGTCAAGATCAGCATTAATTTTATCACATTCGGATTTTAACTCAGTTTTCAAATTATCAAATTTGCTAGAGTACTCAGTAATTAACTTGCCAAGACTATCAATTGATGCAGTCAAATCTGTTTTTCTTTTCTGAAGCTCAGCTATATACTTATTATATTTGCCAACACAACCCGGATCATCTTTAACATTCTTACTGGTTAATTTTTCTTGCGCGGTACTAATGTTTTTTTCATTTTCTTTTAAAAGCGATTCCACCCTATCTTTCTGAACATTTATTTTATTTATTGCCTCTGTTTTTAACTTGTCCACAGTAATCATTCCAGTTCCACAATCAGTAGAAACATTTCTTTTTGCATTTAATTTTACCTTTTCATTTTGTTTGTCAAGATTTTTTTCGCCATTGTTCTTTGTCCACCCATATTTGCTATCGCTTGCCGGTTGTTTTATGTACCCCCCTATTCCGCCTGTGATTGCGCCCATTAGTGCCATTTTCCATAGTCTTGAGTTGTCATATGGTATTTCTCCTGTTACTTGGGCGCTTGTTGTTTTTTGTACGCAATTATTTTTTAAGTATCCTCTGTCTGTTCCATCGAATTCATTGAATTGTGAGTCATATACATCATATTCATATCTTGAGAGAGTAAAGCAGCTTGACGCATCCTCTATTATTACTTTTACATTTCCAATTAGTTCAAGTGTGGTTCCTTTTTGTCTTCCGTATACTAGTAAGTTGTATGCTCCTGGTGTTTGTCCTTCTGATGCTGTTACTGTTACATCTTTGTTTTCTCCTGCATTTAGTGAGAATGTTTTGTTTGATATTGCTCCTTGCAAATCCCCTGTATCTATTTGGAAGTCTGCTTTTGTTTTGCATGAATTTGTTATTGAGAAACTCCCTGTTCCTGGTGCTGATATTGTAATTAAATCAGCTCCTAGTACTATGCAGTCTTGTAAGTTTTCGTAAATTATATTGTATTTCATTTCTGCTGTGAGGGTTTGGCTTTTTGAATCTGTTTGGTTTTGTGCTTCAAATATTATTGAGCCGGTTGCTGTTCCGCTTGAGCCTGCTGCCGGAGCGAATTTTATTGTTACTGGTACTTTTTCGCCTGGGTTTAGGATTGTTTTGAATACTCTTGCATATGCTGTCCCTAATTCTACTTGCACTGTTTTTGATTGTGCATTAAATGTTCCGCCTATTGTTCCTGTTGAGCTTATTGTTGCTCCCAGGTTCTTCAAGGATACTGGTTTTCCTTCTACTATACAATTATTTTTTATTTCAAAGCTTGTTTCTATTTGGTTTCCTCTTGTTACTGCTTCCCAGTTTGTTTGTGTTATTTCTAAGCACGATGGATTGTCAACATCTTTTCCTAATCCTACTCTGATTTTTGCTTCTATTTCTTTTGTCCATTCTTTTCCTTCTGCCCCAACAGTTATTTCGAATTTCCCTTCAAGGTCTTCTGCTGTTGGCACTATTGTTGCTGATATTACTTTGAAATCAAATTCTTCGTAATCCTGTGATTTTATTTTTGTTCCTATGTAATTGTTGAACCAGGACTCTATTTGTGCTTCATTGAGCACTCCTTTTAGTTTCCCTGTCAATTTGATTGATATTATTGCTAAATCTAATCCTGTTTTGTTTTCTATTTTAACTGTTTTTATGTCCTGTAATTTTGTCTGTGGATTAACTGTGAATGCTAATGATTCAGGGGTAACATCTATTACATCTTCAGCAATATTGAATTCTTTTACAAGTGTTTCGTATTCAGGTTTTTCTATTTGTAACTTTAATTTCTCTCCTGGGAATGATGCTGGTATGCTTAGTGTTGCTAATCCTAATTTGTTTGTTGTTTTTTCAAGTAGTTTTGTTCCGAATCTGTCATAGATTTTTACTATTGCTCCTTCTACCTCTATTCCTGTTGCTGTGTTGAATACTTTTACTGTGAGTGATTCTGGTTTTCCTGAAACGATTTTTGGCATATCATCAGTGAACTCAGTTCCTTTCATGAATTTTACATTCATTTTCTTGTCTGAACCAACATTTACTGTGAATGATTTTTCAAATACAAGTGAATTGTCTTCCCTTATTCTTAGTTTTATTGTCCCTGTTCCTGTTTTTTGCGGAGTTACATCTACTGAAACGATATCTATTGAGGAATTTTTAACAAATCCTGGTGTATCTATCCATTCTGTTTTGTAAGCATTTACTGTTCCTTGTACTGGAGCATATTTTGGAGTTAGGATTGAGTATGTTCCTAAGTAAAGGTTTTCTTCAGGGTTTTCCAATAGTGTTTTTGCCCTGTCAAATCCTATCATAGAGTTATTCATTACTTTTATTGATACTCCGTATTTTGAATTATTTTTTGCTTCAAATGAATCAACAAATGTTTGAGTAAAATTCTCAGGGTCAGTGTAGGTTGAGGTTATGCAAAAGGATTTTTCTTCTGTAGGGCTCTCGCATAGTGTTTCTGTTCCCACTGACACGTATGCTTCTTTTGTTGAAGCATATAGTTCCTGTTTTACGCTTGAGCTCTGGTTTGTGCCTAGCTCATTATCAACTAAATCTCTTTCGTATTCTCCGTCAATTGCCCCCCATGCCCTGTATCCTATATCAATTCTTTCTTCTGTTTGTGCTGTCGGCCTAATCTTTACTTTTACTCCCACAATTATTTTTCCAGGCACATAAGATTCACTTAGCCATCTTACTTCTGCCCATTTGCTTTCTTCAAGATTAAGGTATTTTTCATCAGTAGAATATCCTTTTGGCTTGTTATATGTTGCTCCTGTTGTAACCATTTTTTTTGCTGGAGCAATTACATCTTTGATAAATATTTTGTCTAGTTCTGTTTTTATGACATTATCTTTTCCCATTCTTACAAAGAATCCTAATTCATCATAGCTTTTTGGGGAAATTACTTCAAATAATGCATCATATTCTTGTCCTGATTCTACTTTTAGTGCTCTTGCTTCATTTTTGTACAATCCGAGGAAATTAATTTTTAATTCATCTGCCGGAGGTTTTGACAAATTTATTTCAAAGTTTATTGTTCCTGCTCCGATTGTTTGTTTTGGTATTGTGGTGTAGCTTTCATATCCTTCTTTTTTTATTACTGCATAAACTTTTTTATCAGACTTGATGTTGAATTCGATTGTTCCGTCAAGGTTTTCAACCATTTTTTTTCCGCTTGCAGGATTACTTACTTTTCCTTGAGGAATGTATTCATCAAATAATTGTACTTCAGCGAATTGTATTGGCAGGTTATCAATGTCTTTTACTGTTACCTTTACTGTTCCTAATGGTATTTCTAATGACACAATGAATGGCTCTACCGCTGTTTTTGCATTGAATTCTTTTGCTTCACTCCATCCTGAGTAAGTTGCTTTGAATGCAAATACTTTGTATGTTTCCCCTGTTTTCGAGTTGCTTATTGGGTTCCATTCAACGTATCCGTTAAAATCAGTTAATTTTTCCTGGTAAGCTAATTTGTATTCATCTTCATCCTTGCTTCCGAATAATGCTACTTTTGCGTATGCAACTGGTTTTCCATCCTGGTCCATTACTCTTGCTTTTAATTTGTTTCCGCATTGCCCAATATCTCTTACCATATTTAGTATTACTGAATCCCCTATGTTTGCATCTTTGCTTGCGTCACAATAACCTTCTTTTGTTGCCATTACTAAGTATGAGCCTTCTTCTGCTATCTCAAATAATACTTCTCCTGTTCCGTTTGTATCGCGGTTTATTACTTCAACGTAGGTATCCCCCACTTTTTTGCTTAGTGTTACATATGCATCTTCTGCTTCAGCCGATCCTTGGTATACTTGTGCTTTAATGTATCCTATAAAATTTTTCTCCATTGCTATGTCAATTGTTTTTTGCCCTTCTGCTTTTGTGATTGAAGTTATTACTGTTTCTTTTTGTTTGTATCCTTGTTCTTGCCTTACTCTGAATTTGTAATCTCCTTCAGCTAAATCAAATGTTGCTTGCCCATTGCTTGCTTGTTTTGTATCAGTAGGAATGTAAGTATTTTCTGAGGTAAATGCTTGTACTGTTACCGGTTCTGTTATTAGTATTCCGTTTAGTTTCAAATTTATTGTTACTTTAACAATTTCTTTTGGTTCTTTTGAAGATAATGTAAATGTGCTTGCTGGCGCTGTTAGTGTGAATGATTTTGTTTCATATTTTGGTGAGCTTACTGTTACTGTGAGTGTTCCGCATTCTTCTGTGTAGGAAACATTTGTTGTTCCGTTGTATATTGTTTCTTCTTGTGGTGCTTCTGAACCTGAAGAGCATCTATAGGACAGAGTCATTTCTCCTGTTGCTGTTTCTCCGGTTCCTGTTTCAAATCTAATTGATTTTTGGGAAATAAAGTGCGCTGAAATAGGGAGGATTATTTCTTCTACTTTTGAAAATTCATCAATGAACACTGGTACTGTTGTTTGTTTGTCTCCTTTTTGTGCGGTCACTTCAATAGTTGTATTGAAGGGCACTGTTACTGCTTCAACTAAACCAAATTCGTTTGAAATTAATTCTCTGTCAATTCCTTGTACTATTACTTTTGCTTCGCTTACTGCTCCGCCCTCCGAATCAACTATGCTTAGTTTTAGTGTTGCTTGTGATTGTGTAACAATTCCAAAGAGCCCTGTTATTGTGAGTAAAAGGATAAGAAAAATTATTATTAAAAATAGCGCAAAACTTGGTATTACATTATCAATTGGGTCAATTATTTTATATACTGGAAGGTGTTCATCTGCTTTATCCAAGAAAGAGTACCATTTCTCTTCCCCTAGGTAGTAAATATCCTTCAGCTTTTCCCCAATACCCATAAAATCACTGAATTAACTTTTCCACATCACTAAGTGACTATAAAATTAATGCTTTCAACTATATAAATACTTTTCCCCTATCCTTTCTGTTTATCTTCTCATTACCTTAGAGAAATCATCCAGCATATTGGCAGCATTATTCCCTTGTATTAATTTAAGCCCCATAAAGTCTTCTTTAGGCCATAACTCAATTATTACCGGCAAAGCATTTTCTATGATAAATGCTATGATAATTGCGATTATAAAAAGGATTAGGATTTGTTTTAATTCCTTTAAAAAGCTCTTTTTTTTCACAAAATCTTCAAGCAATAAGAAACCTAGTTTTGTTCCGGCATAAGTTGAGATTATTGAAGGAATTATGTACAGGAATATTGCCGCATTTTTTTCTGCCCCTAATTGTAACCCGAAGAATATGCTTGGAATAAAAGCAAAGTACCCAAAGAAGAGGATTCCCGCAAGGAAATACCCTATTGTTGTTACAGTGAAAGGTATTTCAGAAAAAAAAGTTGAGGTGGGTATGAAAAAAGAGTATGCAAAGCTGGCAAGCAATACAATTGTACTCATGAGCACTAGTGCTAATGCTTTTTTATCCAACTAAACACCTTGTTGCTTTTCAGCAAAAATAAAAGAATTATTAATTTTTATGCAGGCCAAAACTTGTCCAAGCAAAACCTTAGGTTCGTAGCAAAAGCATTGGCTTTTGCGTCGCCCTGCAAACTTTGTTTGCATGGTTGCGGGACCCGTAAAACGTCGCTACATTTTACTTGGTCCAGGTTTTTGCGTTCAAATTTAGTTTCCTTGTAGTAATTTTTTCTCATTCCAGATTATTCCGTCTTGTACAGCGCATGCTCTTTCTTCTTTTACTTCATTAATCAATTTTTCTAAAGTCAAATCACCAGAATTAAATGCCTCTATTTCTATTGGAGTGCTTGTTTGTGTTGATAATGCACTTGTTCTTGTTTTTGGTTCTGGACTAACTGCCAGCACTTGCATTGTTATTGTTCCTCCAACTTTCGCGCTATTGAATGCAATACTGATTTTTTGCGGAGCATATAATATTCCTTTTAATTCCTGTGGAGTTTGTGATGGTGCTATTGGAATAACATATGAGCCTCCTGATAACATATCCGCTCCTTTCAGTACTCCTGCAACATACCAGTTAACTAATTCAGTTGGTACTTTGATTGTGTCTGATATAACCTTGTACGATGCTCTTGTTTCATTACCATATAAGTTTAGTTTTAATAGTACAGGTACTCTTTGGTAGGATACAATTTTTCCTTCTTTTGTTTTTTCAACTGCAATTGCTTTTGTTGCATTGTCAAGTATTTTTGCTGAATCCACAGAATCTGTTTTGAATCCTGCTTGTAATAAAATATTGCTTGTTGCTTTTGTTGCACCCGTAACAGCACTCTTTTCGCCGAATGTTGCTGTCACTTCTTTGTCCGTTCCAAGAACATAATCGAGTTCTACAGGGTAATTTCCTATTTCTTTGCTTGTATCAACAAACTTGATTGTGTATTCTTTAATTATATTTGAAAGGTTTCCTGTAATTGTTAAAGAGAGTTTTTCAAATGAATTAATCTTCGTGAGCAACACCTTTGCAGTTGCATTTTTGTGGATACTGTTTAAGCTTGAATTTTGTGCATAAATTACTTCAATGTCTTCCTTGCTCATCTCTGTTTTTTCAATTACTCCTTTCTTTATTCTTGCATGCTCGCTCATCCATTTGAATGTATCAAGCTTTAATTCAACCGCTGACCCGCACAAGACTATATTGCAGCTCTTGTCATCAAGTTTGCATTCTGCAACTGCATTTGCTGCTTTGAGAAGTTCTACGTACCTTTTTACTGACATATACCATTTTGCACCCACTTTAGCCATGCCTAAATTTGTCAAATCGCTTGCCAATTCTGTTTTATCATCTATCTCAAGCAATAATTTGTCTTTGTCTTTTTGGTCATTAAGAACATTTACCATTACATCTAGTGCTAAATCATTGTTCTTTGAAATTATTGTGTTCTTTACATCAGTATTGCTGATTTCTAATTTGTAAGAATTGTCCATAGCTAGTCCAATATCTCCTTTATAGAAACTCAAATCGCTTTCAGTGCATGATTTTACCGTTTGTTTCTGTACTTGTTTATATAATTCGCTTAGTTTTACTCCGCTGTATGCGCTTGACAAATCCTTTATTGTTTGTATTCTGTTGTATAAGAATAATTGTAATTGTTCTGAATTACAGAAATTGTTTGTGCAGTAAGTACTTATTTCGGTTGAAGGAATTTCAAGTCCTGTGTATTTTATTTTGTCAAATCCGTATTCCTTATAGTCTCCTGATTCGCATGTTCCTTTTGCTTCTGCTTCAATCAGTAATCTGTCAACTGTTCCTATGTTTATGAATGATACGCATGCAGGATTTGCTTTGAGCACTATATCCACTGCAGCTTGTTTTTCAACATTAGTTGATTTTAAAGTTAATTTTCTTGTTGCTATTTCAGCTTTCAGTTTGTCTTCGCAATCATTTCCTGCCACTGGTATTACTTTTGTGCATTCCTCTATAGTTGTTGGCTTGTAATTTTGCTTTGTTATTAGTACTTTTAATGTCCATACGAGTTCTGTTGAGTCAAAGTTTACTGCTCTTGTTACTTTTCCTGATACAGGCATTTCAACATACACACAGTTAGCAATTAATCCTGATCTGTCTACTTCAACCATTAGGTTTGAGCCTCTTGTGTTATTGAATAAGCTTCCTGTTCCTGTTTCAAGTATTCTTATTATTGCTCCGCCTGCTTTTTCTGCTGGCACTATTGGTGTTTTTACTGTTATGCTGTCAAATAATCCGCAGTTCTTTGATGCTTCTCCACTGCTCTTGTCTGAAGTGTTTTCCATTTGTTTGCTTCTGTAATAATATAAATCATATGATGGGTATGCTGAGCTTGCTGTGCTTGGTGCTGCACCTATTCTTAGTGCTGGTGGCTCCGCTATGTACTTGTAGCTTGAACCATTGTATTGTTCATCAGGTATTGCTCCAAGAGTTACTCCTTTTGATGCCCAGTAATCCTGGATATCAAGTGCGTTTTTGTTCTGACAGTCTTTTGCTTTTGCATTTGGATCTCCCCAGTTGATTGCTGAATCAATGCTTTCTCCTAATCTCCATATATCTGATAATGTTATTGGGAATTCCATGCATTCTGCTGAATTGTACTGGTTTGTGTAACTAATATTCAAGTTTCCATATACATTTGTTCTTGCATCTGTTTCTGTTGCCCATTGTCTTATATCTCCAAGGTTCTGGAATAATCCGTATGAGCCGTTGCTTGAGTTAAATAATTTTCTTTGCGGGATGTATTGTGCACTCGGCATTACTTCGAAATCAACTCTTTCAATTGAACCGTTGTTTCCTTGTTGTACTGTTCTGTTTCTTACTCTTGTTCCTGTGATTAGTGAACAATTACTTGCTGCGCATCCGTTTGGCTGTATATAATTTTGGTAAGAACCATATTGTCCTCCTAATGGGTAACTTGAGGAATATGCTGATTCAGCTCCTTGCTGGAAGTATTGTGCTGACACACCATATTGTGATTGTGGTGCCGAGCATTCTATTGTTGCTACATTGCTTCTTGATAATTGTACTCCTTGATCGTAACAGTAATTGTATACTGAGTATTTTTGTGGTTTGTAGATGAATGAATTCAAACTTATTTTTGTTACATTTGTTTTTATGCAGTCAGTATCAATGTCCCCTAATTTGCGTACTGTTACTTTTACTTCACCGATTTTTTTCTTTGTTTCTTGTGTTCCTGCTGGTTTTGCATTCACAACTATTTTATATTTTCCCAGTACATATCCTGGATCAACTATTACTGTTGAATCAGAGTCTTTTCCTATTGTGAATTTTTCTTCTGAAACATTTATTCTTGCATCAGGATCCAAATCTATGTCTACATCAACTGCACAGGTATTCTTTATTGTGAATGCGTTTTGTTGGTAACTCATTGTTCTTTGTGTTCCTTGTTGCCCTGAATAATTATTAAAATTATTTGCATATCCTGTTCCGTATCCTTGGGCTCCATATCCTGTCATGCCCATTCCTGCCATTGTTGTTCCCTGCATTCCGTATGGTGAGCTTTGTCTTGAGAATCCTCCATAGCTTTGTCCATAAGCTGACATTGATGAAGCATAATCTGATGCCATTAGTGCTCCGTATCCCATGTTCCATGGTGCAACATCAAGGAGTATTCCTCCTTCTGGTTGTTCTATTTCAATGCATTTTGATAAGCTGCTCATAGTTACTTTTGTTTTTATTTGTGCTTCAGTTTTTTCTTCTGTCTTATCCTCTAAAATATTTTTTCCTATTATTGATATTGTGAATTCTTGTGTTCCTGAAGCTATTGCAGTGTTTGGTGCAAATCTTACTGTTAGTGTTTCTTCTCCTTCTCTATCAAAGTAATCAGCTATTTTTGTGTAAGTGTTTCCTAGTGAAGCATTAGTGAATCCTTTTCCACTTATTGATATTGTTCCGAATTTTGATTCTTCGCTTAGTTTTGCCTCTAAATTATGCAATGGTATTTCTATTCCTTCTGCTGTACAGGAATTTGTTATTGTTACTGTTAGGCTTTGTTCTGAATCTGATGTAATGAATTCAAGTGAGGCTGGTGTTACTTTCAAGCATTTAGCACTATCCATATATCCTGGCATTGTTAATCTTATTTCTACAGGTATTTCGTTACTGAATGATTGTGTTGTACCCGTTATTTCAGTATTTACCAGAATTGTTCCTGTAACATCTTTTGGTTCTTGTAATCTTAGCGCATTGCTTGTTAATTTCATTGATAACGTATAGTTTCTGTCTTTTCCCTGTTCGATTACTGTTCCTGCAATGTTTCCGCTAAATTTTGTTTCCAAGTAATTCTTTAATTCCCCATTAATTTCAGTGCTTGTAATTTTAATGTCTTTTGCTGTATTGTTTTGCATTAATATTGTTTCCTCAATTGCTGTTACTTCTCCGATTTTTATTGTTTCGCTTATTTCAGGAGGAGTTATTGTTAGCAATGCTTTATCCACTTTTTTTGTTATTTCAACCTCATCATATCCTTCTTTTTTTGCGGTAATCGTTAATTCGTCCCCTATTTTTGGTGAAGCTAATTCATATTTTGCTAATCCTTCTCCTGTTGTTTCTACTGACCCAAGGATATCTTTTCCTGATTTTATTGTTATTAGCACTCCATCAATGCTTTCATTGCCGTCTTTTGCTTCAAAGAATAATGTGTTGTTTATGTAAGGGATTATCATTTTTGGGAGCATATCTAAAGTGAATTTTTTGTTTGCTTTTACATTAACAGTTATTGTGTCTTCCAACTCTGTTTTTGATACAGAGCTTATAGTGAGTTTTATTCCTGATGTTCCTGAAGAGGTTGTGCTGAAAAGTACTTGTACTCTTAGTGGTGCATCTATTCCTAATGTGCCTAAATTAATTGTTTTATCTGTTTGTTCTGAACCATTTACACTTATTGCGTTAACATCAAGGCTTTTCCCTTCTACTACTAGTACTGCTCCTGTCATTGCTCTTCCGCTATAATTAGTCAAATCAGCTGTAAGCAAATATTGAGTATCTTTTTTTGCTTCTACTGTGCCTGTTACATATTTCTTTTTTCCTGCTTCTGAGCCTTCAGTTGCTTCTATTGTGTATGATTTGCAGAAGCTTCCTGAGCATAAATTTCCTGCTCCCGCTAATAGTACCCTGTTTTTTGCTGCTGAGTATAATTCGTTTGATGCTGGTGTTGTCATTGCTGGGTCGCGTATTACTGTTGCTCCTTTTGCCCAGCCTCTGTAAAATAAATTTAGTGGTGCGTTTGGATTTGCTTCAATAACAGTTATTTCTGCCTCTACTTCGTATGTTCCTTCTTGAGGGTTTTTCCATACTGAATTAGCCCATTTTGAGTTTCCTTGCACCAAGTTCTTTGAGTCTTTTTCATATCCTGTTGGTGGAGAATAAGTTGTTCCTTGTGTTGTTCTTCCTGAGCTTTCAACTTTGCTTAAGTATAATCCATCTTCTTCCATTAGGTTTGTTACTCCTTGTTCTTGTTTTCCTGTTCTCAAGTGTATTCCTGCTTCTGAGTAAGATCCTTTTGGAACTTGCAGGATTGCTTTTACTGTATAAACTCCTTGGCTTACCGTGCCTGCTGTTTCTGAATCATCTTTTGTTTCAGATACTACTGCAGTTCCGCTGTATACTCCTACAAGGCTTGCTGTTAATTGTGCAACTGGTTTTACGAGTATTACTTCTTTATCTGTGGTAGCATTAGCAATTGGGTAAAATGCAGAGGTAAAATATTTTGAGTAACCCGAGCTTTCAATTACAAAATATATTTTCTTGTCCGCTCTTATTGTAAATGATGCTGTGCCTTCTGTTGTTGTTAGAATTGATGCTCCTTCTTGTGTTGAAGTGTAATAATTAATTGCTTTTACGCTTACCCCGCTTAAAGGATTCTTTTCATTATCCATTGCCTTAACTTTTATTGTTCCTTCCCCTATATCGAAAACAACTTCAAGTGTTTTTTGTGTTCTTGGCACTATTTGAATATTTGTTGAGTTAACGCTTCCAAATCCTTCTTTTGAAACAGTTGCCATGTATGATTTGCCTAATTCCAAATTAAAGAATTCTGCTTCTCCTGTTGCCCCAGTTGTTTTTTCTCCCACCACAGGCTCTTGTGGATCAATTTTTTTCAGTATTACTCTCGCATTATCAACAGGATTTTTTTTGCCATCAATTACTCTAACAAGAATTGAGTTATTGTTTGTTTCATTTACTTTAGTTAACAGTACCTCAATTACTTCTCCCGAGGTTGCTCCTTTTGTTTCCCCTATAAGGTAATCTGGGTGATCAACTGTTAATATGTAATTTGAGCTGTCTGCCACATCGAATTTTGCTTGCCCTGTTGCCCCTGTTATTTTTGTTTTTACTTCATTGCTGTTCGTTGCTAGAGTTAATTTTACCTCTGCTCCTGAAACAGGATTGCTTGTCAATGAATCTTTTACATTAATTATTATTGTTGATTTCTGTACTTTTCTCAAGCTTACATTAAATTCTGTCAAAGTATCTTTTGTTACTTCTTTTACTTCCCCTAATTTGCTTCCATCATAATCAGAATAATTTCCGTCAGAGGAACTTATCAAAACATAATATTTTTTTACTGGAACACTGTCAAATGTTACTATTGCTGTTCCTGTTGAAATATTTTCTAATGGATAAGTATTGTCTAGTGCAACTAATTTTACTCTTAGCCCTGCAGGAACGCTCGTTGATCCTTCAACTGAAATATTTACATTTACTTTTCCTACTACTTGTACTTCTTGTTCTACTGTTACCGCGCTGCTTCCTGAGAATGATGCTGTTGCATTCACAACCCTATAGTTCTGCATGCTCATTACTTCTATTTCTTGACAAGATGCGCTTACTTTTGCATCAAAAGATCCATTAGTATAAGTTGCAACTGATTCATCTGCTGAGCCTTTGCATTTGTAAATTAGTGTTCCTGTTCCGCTTATCAGTGACCCATCAGCTGTTTTCAAATAAACTGCTTTGGATATTGTTGCGTCTTCTAAACTTAAAACAAATTCTTCCTCATCATTACTGCTAAGGATTACCTCTCTTGTCTGGCTTGCGTGATTATCTTTATCTATTTTTATTGAGTAAGTCCCATTAGCCAAAAACATTATTGCTTTTCCATCTGCTCCTGTTTGAATATTCGCTTTTTCTACCCCATCCGCAAGTGCTATTACTGTTGCCCCTTCTAACGGGTTGCTATCTCCATCAGTCACAAGTATTGTCAGGGATGAATTATTTCCTGATGTAATGAAGAATATTACTAGTAAAAGTAGAACTAAAACAAGTACAATTGCTAAAGGAAATGTAGGGATATTTTTATCTTCAAGTGAATCAATTAAATTCCCAAAAGGGGGTACTTTTTCTGAAATCCCATCAACAAAGTCATACCATTTATCCTCAAGAGAATAGTATGTTTCTTTCAGTGATTCAATTACAGCCATTCCAACCACTTAATATCCGTCCCCAATACCACTTATTCACTATAATACTATAATATTCAAGCCTTTATTAATTTAACTTTGCTCTATTTGCCGGAGTTCTTCAATAATTATGCCTCTTCGCATTTACCAGAGCCTGAAGAGCATTTTGGCATCGGATTAGGGTATTCACTTTGATTCATAATTCTTTCAAAACTTGAATCCTCTATCCTTATTTTGTATAAATCGCTTCCATCACTGTATGTTCCTTTTACTATGTACAAAGGGTTTGTTTCTTTGTATACTATATCCGCACGAACCAAGGTTATTCTTCCACAGTATAATTTTGTCCCCGAATTTGGTCCTGAAAAAATTTCTCTTGTTGGTTCTGTCCCTGTACCAATAATTAATTCGTTGAATCCACAACGATCTATGTCGGCTTCCCTTTGGTCGTCTATTTCCAGAACGGTGTCAAGAATTGTAAATTTTCCGCCATCATTATCCACTGAAAAAGCTCCTTGTTCATTTGCTCTTCCGCAAACATTTACTGCCGCATATGCCTTAACCCCTTTTTCTCCTGCAGAGGGTCCTCCTGAAAGATAAGAAGTTACTCCCGCCATTGTATCCGCTAATGGGACATCTGACCCAGTGCCTGATCCCGGGCAATCTTTGCCCAAATCAACCGTGCTTCCTTTGTCCCTCGGATCATTGTTTGGGTGACAGGCATCACAAAAACCTAGTTTATATTCTTTCAAATCACTATGCGCAATTGATATTGCTTCAGCACTTTTTTTTGCCTCGTATAAAACTTTAAAAAATCTTAATGGGATATAAACCTTCAAATTTGTTCTTGGCAATATAGCCATTTTTATTTCTTCTTGTGTCACTAAATCTTTTACTATTATTCTTGGCAATGATTCATATTCTTCATCATTTAATTTGTTTAAAGGAATATTGAAATAAAATGTTCCCACGGGACAAGAGGTATCATCGCATCCTACTACTTCCAAAAAATTATCCGGCATGGTGTTTACTGAATCTGTTATTGCTTTTCCCAAAACTTCTTTTGCCTTATAACTCTTATCGCTTAAGTAAACACTGAATCTTCCGTAAGTGCCTTCATTGAACTGGTCTATTGTTCTATCTGCAACAAAGGTTGTTGCTGAACCAAAACCACTGTCTCCGCTTGCTTCATCTTTCAAGAGGATTACATCTTCAAAAGTTTTTTTCAAATCATCAAAAGTTATTGTTTCCCCTTCCCTTCTTATACTGAACAAAGTTAATCCGCTTTCATTATCCCTCATTTGGCCGCTATCATGTGTCAAATATTCTTCTAGTTTTTCCCTAAATGCAAAATTAAATGTCTGTAATGCATCTGCTCTTGCAATATTCGCTGCATCCGCTAACTGGTAATTATTTAGCATTGAATAAATCTGTCTGTTTGTTTTTTCTTCAGTGGTTATGAGCGTGCTTGTCATCACCACTCCAACCATTATTAGGATTATGGCAACAATTGCCGAAAACATATTGAATCCGTGTTCAGAAAAAGCTTTTACTTTAACAAATTTTTTCATTCAAATCAGGATACAAAGAGTTAAACTGGTTAAAATAGTTAATCTTTTTACTGGCGTTGTAGATTAATGCTCTTTTAGGTGTTTTCACCCCAATTTGTTTTTTGAGGGCATTCCTCGTTTAAGATGCTGGTTGTATGTTTGGTGATTTGTCTTCGCTTACCATTTGCCAGAATGCAAGTACTTTCAGGAATTTATCAGCTTCTTTTTCCCCTACTTTGAATACTTTTTTCACTGATTCTTTTGTTAGTTTCCCGCTTGAGGAGTTTCTTTCCGCCACTAATTTTGTAACTTTGTCTTTTAATGCTCCGTTGTATTCTTTTGCTTCTTTTTCCAGTCCTGGTCTTATCTCATCCCAATCATACAGCATTGTTGCTATTACTAGTCCTTCTTCTGCTCCACCAATTTTGCTTCCATCAACAATTGTGTAATTGTAAATTAATTCTTCAATTTTGCTGTCCTTTAGTGTTGAAATTTGTTTTTGATATTCTTTTTCTTCGTAAGGATACTTGTAATCAAGCATACTGTTTTTTGCAGCAGCCATATCTGTTTTTAGTTTCCATAAGCTTAGTGGTCTTTCTGATGGATCTTTTTCTTTAGGATTAATTGCTTGCCATGTAATTACTTTGCCGTTGTTAGCGCTAATTTTTGTGCTCATTTCTTTTGCATCTTTAACAGGATCTTTTTCATTTAATACTATGCTCCATTCTCCAAGGGTTTTAGTAATCTTTAATTCGTATTGCTTGTTTTTTGTTAAAGCCATGTCTTGGTTAAGGAGTTTGAATGATTTTTTCTTCAAAGCATCCATTTCTCCGTTTAATTCTTTCTCATAAGCCCATTCGCCGGCAGCGTTTGCTAAGAATGCACAGCCAATTCCTTTAGCGAGATTCACTCCTGCTGAGCGCAGCCTGTTGTTCATGCTGATTTTTTGTGCTTCTGCCTCTAAAGCTTTTATTTTGCCCTTAACTGTTTTATTAGAATTCTCTTTCACAATCTTCGCCATCCCATCCAAATTTGCTGAGCTTACTTCAACACCAAATATGTCGTCAACCAATCCACTGACATCAAATTTGGCTGTTGCTTTTGCATCCTCTCCAAGTACATATTTTCTTTCTTTTATCCTATCCCACGCTGAGCTAGTCATATCTTTCCCGGTTGCTCTTTTATACAAGGATTTAACTTGTGCCTCAATTTTTGATACTTGGGTTGTATTATTTTTTCCTGTTGCACTGTCCCTAATCAGATTAGTCAAGTCATTCTGGAATGAAGTTCTTTCTTTTAATATTACCATGTTAGTTATAGCTGTTTTCAAAGCTTTTGATTGGGTGCTGCTCCCATTAACTTTTAGCAAGAGATCATCCATCGAATCTGTGGGGTCTGCGCCAATTAATTTGTGCAACCATGTTGAGCCACTCGAGTCAGCTTCAAGCAGGATTTTTACAAATTCTTCGTCCGCTGCTTTGATTGCTTCCGCACCGCTTTTTGCAAAGCTTGTTCCTATCCCTCTGTTTGAGTAAACATTCAATAATCTGTTTTTGCTGAGCAATGATGCTGATTCATATTCTTTTGTGGCAGTTGCATTCATTGTTGTAGCTATTGTTTTGTTAAATCTCTTTTCAAGTTCCGCATAAAATGCTTCTTTAGCCGTCAGAGTCTGCTTGATGGAAAGGGCGCCTGTTTTTTCATCATAAATAAATACCTTTTGACCAAATGCCTCGTCAATATATGTTTTATATCCTTTAACAAGCTCTTTTGATGTTTCGCTAGAGAATTGCTTAATTGCAAGCGGTACTTTCGCCATTTCATCTGTCCCTTCAACAAATCCTGCCAAACTGTCCGCACTTTTTACTGAACTCACAAGGTTCAATAATTTAGCTGTTGGTGTTTGTGTTGCACTTACTGGCCATGAACTGAATAACCTGCTTTTTCCTTGCAGCGCCCATGTTTTTATCGTACCATCAACTATTATCTGTCCTATGCTTGTTGACTTTTCTTTCTGATCAGGCACTTCTTCTTGTACTTCAAATAGAGCTTTTGTTATTGTTCCTATTATTGGAACATCTTTCACTGATTTTGTTGCTTCTTCCATCATTGAATAAAATCCTCTTGCTGCTGAATAACTTGCTGCTAAATCTTTTTTGTAAGTAGTTGCTGCGGGTACCCCACAATCAAGCAGTACTCCTAACACTGGACCTAGTAATGTTACTCCGTTTGTAGCTGCGTTGCATGCTGCTGATGCTGCCCCGCATGCGAGCAAGTATTTTCCTACTGCGCTTCCTTTTGCTTTTGCTGCTGGGTCATCATATGCTTTTGTTCCTGCATAACCGCTTTTATCATTGAATAATATGCAGCTCTCAAGTTGTCCTTTTCTTTTCAATCCTTCAATGTAATCCCCAAAGTTTGCTATTGTTTGGTCTCCTTGCGCCCAGGTTATTGTAAAATAATTTGAGTAATCTTCTTTTCCTTCAAGGCTGTTAGCGCAAATGAATTTTACCAAGTCATCCGGGTGTATTGTTCCTGTGTTTACTGTGATTAATTTTTTTGCATCTGGCTCTGGCTGTGACTGGTTAAGCGCTCTTACTCCTACTGTGAATTGTACCCCGTTTGCTTGTGAAAATATTGATACACCATCTGTTGTTGTGCTTCCTTCTGCTGTTGCGCAGATTTTTATGTTCCTGTAATACCTGTATTCTTTTGAATTCTGGTTTGCAAATAATTCAACCTGATTGTTTATTGGATTTGCTTTAATATTCCCTCCAAGGTATTCAACTGAGTAAAAGTCTTTCAAAGGATTTTTTGCCATAGTATTGCTTGGTGCTGTTCCTGCTGGTGTTTTTCCTTGAGGAGGAGTGTTAGTTGGCACTGTTTCAGCAAAGCTTATTTTTTGTACATTTGTTTCTGGCATAGCAGTTGTTTTTGGTTTGTCTTGTGTTGTTGTACCAGTACCTGTTGGTGTCTTGGTTTCTGTTCCTGTGGGATTCTTTATTTCAGTCCCTGTGTTTTCTAAAATATCTTTTGTTGTTGTATTGCTTTGTACTATTGGAGCTGTTGCTGTTGTTGCGCTTGGTAGTTTTACATCAGGCCCTGTTGCATTGTCATTTGCGGTTATGGTTATTTTTCCTATGTTTGAAAAGTTTTTTCCTGTTGCGCTTGGGCTTATTGGTTCTACATCAAAGTTAAGCATTTCAGGTACTGTTGAATAAACTGTTCCTGTTACGCAGTTCTCAACAGCATTAAGCGGCAATGATTCTGTCTGGAGTTCTATTCTTCTTCTCCCGAGGTTTGCCACATCAGTTAGTTTTACACAGGAATATATTTCCCCGCTTTTGATTAAACAATTATCCCCAAATGAGCCTGTTAGTCCGTCTGAAACTAATTTCACTATTGCTTGTGAGTAAGTGTCTTTTGTTGTTTTGTCTGTTGCTTTTGCTATTGAGCTATCAACTGTTACTGTTATTGTTTTCTTTTCTCCCCCGCTTATACACATTTGTGCGAGTGCATCTGATAGTGCGCCTTGCACTAATCTTACTTTGTTTCCTGAACCAGAAGTAACTCTTTTTTCTGATTTGTATCTTGTTTTTGCTATTTCTTTCGCAACATCTTTCAATAATGTATCTGATTCTACTGTTGTCAGCCATGTTCCGTAATCAGAGCCTGATTCTAATCCTGAATCAATTGGATTAAAGTTTGGCACATTTGTTATTGAATCACGGCATTCTTTTGTTATTAATTTTGATTTTCCACTTTGAGGTACTGCTCTTACTGATATTGCCGGTGTCATTGCATCTATTCCGTCAACTCCTGCTCTGAATGCTCCACTTATCATTAATTTGTAGTAACCGCATCCACTTAGTTCTCTGTCAAGGAATATTGTTCTGTCATATCCTGACAATACCCTTACTTTCAGGAATCCTAAATCAACCATTTCAGGGATAACCATGAATCCTGTTGAGCCTGCTGTTTCTCTGAATGGGGTGGAGGATGATGCTTCATAATCGCTTCCGTTTAATTCTTTCTGAAGTATATCCGCTGATAAGTTATCATTTTGTAAATACAAATCAAGGTATTCTGGTTGCATTCCTATTTCTTCGAATGTGCATGCTCCTGTTAATTGGCAATCAAATGTCTCTTCAAGATTTTTCTTTGAGTATCCTTGTGATTGCGCTTTGCTTATTATTTGCCTTATTTTTTGTTCCAGGTATTTTGCTGCTTGTTGTGCGTCACAATATGCTTCTCCGCAGTTAGCATTATCGCTTACTTTTGGGACAGTTATTTCTTCTTCTTGCTGTGTCCCACATATTTTTGCTTTTAATTTCACTGCTTTAACATGTTCTGATGCCATATCCTGTCCGGAGTAAATGTTTATGTTGAATGGTTTTGATGTTATTGGTGTCTGGCTTATTTCTGAAACCGCATTTATTACAACTGAATAATTTTTTCTGTTAACATTTGGTATTGCTGTTATTATTGTCATTGGCACGTGAATTTGTTCTCCTGGACCTATTGTAACCATTGGCAGGGACATCATTATTGAGCTTGCCACTATTGGTACTCCAAGTACTGGGTTAACTGTTTGTTGAGTCATTCCTGCTGGTGTTGCCCCTATTACTCTCACGGGTTCAGCACACTTGTTTGTAATGGAAACTTTTTTTGCTATTTGTCCTCCCTCTATAGGGAACAAATAATCAAAATCGCCAAGGTTATCTGAAACAAGGTTTGCTGTTAAGCAATTGAATCCTGAGTAATATATTATTACATCAATCATTCCGAGTGTCTGGCTTGTGTTTTGGTAGGAACTAGTTGTTTTTGGAGTGTAACTATTCAGTGATGTTTTACCATCATAATAATTATCATAATAATTGTATCCATCTCTCTGTCCTGCCTTGTTGTTTAATTGCCCCATTCTTCCTGTGATTAATATTTTTCCTCTCACTGGTTCGGAAATCTTGCTGCTTGCCTGCGCGAAAACCAGTTTTGGAGGATTAATTGATTGCCCTCTTTCAAGGCTTACTAATCCTGGTGGTTCAACACTTAATTGTATATTCGCTCCTGATGCATATTCCCTATCAACATTAAACCCTATATTTTCTACCGGGAAAGAGGAAATATTTGTTACGAATAATGGCTGCGCTGCCACTGCTTTTTCCTGGGAATTGCTTTGTGCTAACCACAGGGTTACTTGTGGAGGATAACTTAATGCAAATGCAGGGTTAATTGTTTTTACATTTACAGCAATTGTTTTTTTCAAATAATTTGAATCATAAACCAGCTCGTAACTGAATGATTGTTCTCTTGCTGCCGCCCTTTCAACTAAATTATTTGCTGTTACAGTAATGTTTTTTGTTTCCCCTTGCTGTAAATCAATATCTTCTGTGCTTACAATTATGTAAGATTTTTTTGTTATTTCCCTCACTCTGCTTTTCAAATAAACTGCTTGGTCACAATTATTTGTTACTTCAAGTACATCCGAATCAGTTGAGCCTTCTGCCCCTAACAAGTTAATTACCAAGCTTGATGGAGTAACTTTTAAGCAGGATGAATCAAGTTTCCTGTTGTAGGTCATATGCACTGTGGAGGAAATTTTTGTCAGGAATTTTCCTTCAACTAATCCTGAAATTGTTAGTGTTGCGGTTTCATCAGCTGAATCAGAATCCTCTCCAATAAATGTTACTGTTATTTGTACTGCCTGCTTTTGTTCTTTTCCTAATGCAGGAGGAGCTATTGCTGTTATTTTGAATAATCCTGTTTCGCTTGTTGTTATGCTTTCCCCTAAATTTTGTTTTTCTTTTGATGCTTCCCCATCTGTTTGCACAGTAATATTTTGTACTGTGAATTCAGAATTATTTGAAAGGAGTTCTGAAACCATTGTTGTTTTTTGCCCTAAAGGCAGTTTTACTTCTATTGAATCAGCAAAGCTTAGTACATTTTGTGTTGTAACTAGTAATGGCACTGAGTTTGTTGCGTAAGTAGGAACACTTACCTCAACGGTGTATAATCCAACGGATAAATCATTCACCACTCTGTAGTAACCATTTTTTCCTTTCCCGTCAGAGCCGTCTCCTGAAATTGTTTTTACTATTTTTCCCTCTTTGTCAATTATTTTTACTAATGCATTCTCTATTCCTTTTAATCCTTGGTCAAGTACTTTTACCGTAAAGTTTTTGCCGGCCATTATTTGTGATTCTGATAATTCAATTAAAAGTGTTTTTTCCTGTACTACCTTGAATTGAAGATTTTTTTCTACTGTTGATTTGCCTATTACTTTTACATTTATCTGGGCGTTGCCGATTTTTGTTCCTTTAAAATAAAATCTGATTTTTTCTTTCCCTTCTGCTGTGAGTGAAAGGGCTGCGGATGCTGTTGATGCCCCTGTACCTGCTTTATTATAATCACTTTCTCTTACAAAATTAAAGCTCCCTGATTGTGTGGAGGTAAACTCAACCAAATTTCCATCAGTGGTTGCAGTTACCTGTACGTAATCAGCTTCTAATGCTGTTACCTCTATTTCAAGTGCATATACTTTGTCTTTTAGTGCTTCAAATCCTGCTTCATCAATTAGTGTTTCTTCTTCATCAATAAAATTTGTTGTTAAGCAAAGGTTTTCTTTGCATTCAGGCAGTGATTCATATAATGTTAATTCCTGTATGCTTGTTTCTGCATATAATCCTGATTTACTTTCAGTGAACGCGCTAGTTTCCAGTTCAACATCTTCAGGCATTCTGTAATAATCTGAATTTACAATAGTCCATGCTCTGTAATGCAATTGTGCTTTTCCTTCAGTGAAGTCCTCTGCCCTTACTTTTACTTTTACAGTGTATGTTCCATTAGGCTGCGTTATTACTCCTTCAATCCACTTGCTTTTTTCTCCTTGGTTTGTTATATTCGACCTGTCAACAGTTTCATTTCCTGGTGAGGGAGTTGGAGTGTAGGAATTGGATTGAGCTATTTCTGCCCCCTGCAAACTTAAATCATATACCGCAAATTTTTCGGATTCAGAGAAAGCAACATTGTCCGCGCCCGCTCTGAAATGCACTCCTCCTTTTGTTGCTGCTTTAGGAAATACAACATTGAATTTTGCCCAGTAAAATGCTCCAGGAGTTATTCCCTTTACCTCCGTTCCTTGTTCATCTTCTATCCCAATAAATTCCATTAAAGGAGAAAGCGCTCCTGAGTCCTTATTGTATACCACAACCTCAATGTAATCTTTTCCTTTTACTGTTACATTTTCAGTGAAAACATTTCCATCAGCAAGAACTACTTCTACTTCAACTACTTCTCTTTGTTCTGCATCAAAAAATACTCTTGAATCTACAATATTTCCGTCATAAATTGTTGTTCCATCTAATCCTGAGATTGTTGCAGTACCATAAATATCTTTTCCGTAAACATCAATGAATTTCATTTCAATTACATTTGCTTTTTTCTGCATGTGTAAATAAACTTTTTTATCAGCTTCTCCTTTCTTTACTTCAATTGTTTCTTCTCCTTCCATGACATCCGTTAATCCAAATATTTCATATGTTTTGTCTACTGTAACTGTTACTGCTGCATATCCTGCAAAACTTGTTTCTAATCCTGCAACCCCATAAGGCAATATGTTTCCATCAGTGATTTCGTAAATAAATATTTTTACTCCATTAACCGATGTTCCTTGTTCATCAATTGCATAAATGTCCAACCTTGCCGAGTTTGTTGAGGTAATTTTTTCCATTATTAATTTTACTTCTTCTGTGGAACTTACCGCTACTTTTTCTCTTGCAGGCAAATATCCTTCCCTGTATGCTGTAACATAAATAATGTCAGCAGGATCTAATCCATTAAAATCCGCTCCTGATATTGTGGAGGTTTGTTCTGCAAAGAACTCTGCATTTTCTTTGAATACTTGTACTGTTGCGCCATCAACTGCAAATCCTGATGAAGAATCAAGTACTGTTACGTGCAAATTCTGCCCGCCTTGTTTTATTGTTACAATTATTTGTTTTTCTTTTTCCCTTATTGTAATGCTTGCCCCTTCTTTATCAGAATCATAAGTCAAGTAACCTTCTTTTTCAACAACTATCCTTAACGGTATTCCTGTTTGTATTTCCCCCATCACTATTCCTTGTGATGTATAATTGCTTAGTATTACAATATTAGTTTGTTTGTCATAAATAGTTACTTTTGCATCATCCACTGCTTTACCATCAGTATTTTTTACTACTATTGCTACACTTGCTTTTCCAACGAATCCTTGGTTTGAAGGGCTTAACTCAACTGTCCTTGTTTCTCCTTCATTAAATATTGTTTGTTGTTCGTAACTATTGTATCCTTCAGCATTAACTTTCAGCAATAAAGTTACTCCTCCAGGAACCCCTGATTTTTTGTATAATCCATTGCCGTCATCATTGAATTCAAAACTCAAATCATTCGTGTTAGCAATTACTGTTGCTCCTGAAATAATTGTTTTTGTTTCCTTGTCAATTATTCTTAATTTTGCTTCTATTCCTTCAAATGCTTTTTCAAATGAAATCCTTGGCACAGTGTTTTCTTTTCCAACAGTAAATTCAATTGTTTTCGGTTGGTACCCATCTATAGAAGCCGTAATGTTTATTTTTTCTCCATCATATAATCCGCGTTTCAATGCCACTTTGTCTCCATCGCTTTTTATTCCGTCAAACAGCACTTCTCCTTTTTCATCAGTCACAACTATTTTTACATTTTGTAATGCTTTTCCGTTAGCATCTCTCAATGATAAAGTGAGTTCTGATACATCAGGTCCTTGGTAAGTAAGCGCTATTGTAAGTAACAGTAATATTAATACTATTATAGCTATGGTAACAACAAAGCTTGGTATTCCCCTGTTCTCAAAAAAATCAGAGTATTTGTAAACAGGAATCCCTTTACCGTCAAAAAAATCAAGTAAATCAAAGTATTTGTCTTCCGCTTTTGTGTAAATACCTGCTAATTTTTCTGATATCAACCCAACCACACATCCCCTATAAAATGACTTAACAAACAAAAACGAAAACCACTGCTTAACTATTAATAATTACTAATTACTTGCTTAATAAACCTTTTGAACCGTCCCTTTGGCTTGCTTTAATAAAAACTAAAACTCTTCTTTTTTCTCATATTCCTTTCTTTCTTTCCCCTGATTTTTCCTCAAATTCTCTCATAACCTCTGCCCACATTCTTGCTCCTTGTATGTAAATATTCCTTCTCGGACCTTTTGATTCCCCTATTTCATCTAAAAGATATTCCCTCGCTTTTTTTGCTCTGTTAAGTGCTTCCTTCAAAGATATTTTGCCTTTTTCAACTTCTCTTACCAATAAATTTATTTTAGCAACCTGGCTTTCTTCAAATCCTCTTTGTACTTTCACAAGCCTTTCAAGTCTCGCCATTTCAGTTTCTTTTTTCATTGCCCCAAGTTCTTCAGCAAGCTTATTAAGTGTCTCCAACTCTGCTTCAACTCTTTTCGTTTCCTCAGAACCATCAGCAAGGTCAAATCGTAGCATTGCAAGCCTTTGCCTTTCTAAATTGCATTCATTTATTGTTTGTTGCAAAGTTTTCTTCCCTTCATTTAGTGAATTCCGAAAGGAGTTTGCTTTCGCAAACTGCGCTATTTCTTGTTTTCTTTTTATTCTTTCCTCAGCATGCTGTGAAATAATTTCCCATTTGCCCAATTCAGACTCCAAGAATTTTTTTTGCTTACTTGAAATATCCTGGCCCATTAACTCACTTATTTCTCTTTTAATCCGCGCAACTTTTCTCACAACATTATTATCAATGCTAGTTCCTTTTACAAAATTTTCATCAGGCAGCCGGATAGATTGTTTTCTTAATGCGGAAGACTCTGTAAGAATAAATCCTGCTTTTCTCTCTGTTTGTTCCTTTTCACGTAACTGTTTTTCTGATTGTTCTTTTACTCTCACCATCATTGCTTGAAATTTTTTCTCCAAATCAGGATTTCCAATGAGGGCTTGCTTTCTATCAGC
>Ga0265297_10000647_pt1 | contig 98232 bp, 90 predicted proteins | sample Munlanlwell13791_FD_192502 | JGI IMG/M metagenome (GOLD analysis project Ga0265297, IMG submission 192502) | Leachate microbial communities from a municipal landfill in Southern Ontario, Canada - Leachate well 137-91 | ecosystem: Engineered > Solid waste > Landfill > Unclassified | place...
ATTGTTTGCTCCAAGGATAATGAAGAGATGGTTTCCGCTCTTGGACTTGCCCAAGTCTCGGTCGTAAGACAGGGAACAGATGGTGCAGGTATGGCTGGTGCAGTACTTACACTGGCAAACGACGTACATGGAGAAACATTGATTTTAAACGCTTCAGATATATTTGACTTTACTGTTTTTTTTCAATATCGGACAATGATTGAAAAAAACGCCCCAGATTTTATTTTTTTAGCAAAACAAACGGCAAAATACTTTCCGGGAGCTTATGCTGTTTTTTCAAATGAAAAAGTAACGGGTTTTATTGAAAAACCTGATCCTGAAAAAGTTCCGTCTGATACTCTTAAACTTGTTGCGGACTATTTTTCTGATTTTCATAGCTTTACGCAGATTTTGGTTAAAACCCAAACTCAAAACGATAATCAATATGAAGAAGCTATAAACGGTTATCTCAAACAAAACATACGTTCAGAGTATGTTTTATATGAAGGTCAATGGTTTGCTCTCAAATACTCTTGGGATCTTCTGTCCATGATGCGATATTATTTATCCGAGATAAAAGAGCAGTTTATTGACACAAGTGCATCTGTTTCAAAAACAGCCATTATAACAGGTCCGGTTCATGTAGGTAAACAAGCAAAAATAGGCGATTTCGTAAAAATAACAGGTCCTTGTTATATCGGTGATAATACCATAGTGGGTGATTATTCTCTGGTCCGAGAAAGCCATATAGGAAGCTCTTGTCTAGTCGGATCATCATCGGAGGTTGCACGCTCATATGTGGGTGATGGCGTAATGCTGCATCGCAACTATATTGGAGATTCAGTACTGGATCGCAATGCACTTCTGGGTGCGGGTGCAGTTACAGCAAATTTTAGATTTGATGGAAAACAAGTTCATACAAATTTGCACGGATCCAGGCTAAATACGCATATGAACAAATTCGGAGTTATTATCGGAGCGCTGTCAAAAATCGGAGTCAATACAACATTGTTTCCAGGAGTAAAAATAGGCAGTAATTCACAAGTTGCACCGGGGCAGCAGATAACAAAAGACATTGAAGACTCTGTTTTTTACTGGAAAAAAAACGAGCATAATAAAAAATAATATGAAAAAAGTAACGGTTCTGGGAGGAGGGACAGGCACTTTTGTTGTTTTGACAGGTATAAAAAACCTAAGTATAGATCTTGGTGTTGTAGTAACAATGATGGATTCCGGTGGATCAACAGGTAGGCTTCGAGACCAGCTTGGTGTTCTTCCGCCAGGAGATATACGACAGTGTCTTGTTGCACTTTCCGAAGCCCAGGATTTTTGGAGAAAGCTTTTTTTATACCGCTTTGATAAAGGGGATTTCAAAGGGCATAATTTCGGAAATATATTTCTTTCAGCCTTGGAAAAGGTATCCTCAGACTATGATCAGGCTCTTGAGAGAGCTAACTATGTATTACAGACAAAAGGAGTGGTTATACCAGTCACCCTCCAGAAATCGCATTTATGCGTTGAGTATGAAAGCGGTGTTATTTTAAAAGGAGAAGGACTTATCGATGAGAATTGTAAGGAAGTAAGCAGGATAAAGAAAGCGTTTCTTGAACCTGGTGTCGCGGCAAATCCAAAAGCTCTTGAGCGCATTGATGATTCGGATATTCTTATCATCGGGCCAGGAGATTTATATACAAGCATTATACCGGTACTTCTTGTTGATGGTATTAAAAAAAGCATAAAAGCGTTTTCGGGTAAAATCATTTATGTTATGAATCTCATGACAAAATCAGGTCAGACGACAAATTACACAGCCTCCGATCATGTTCGTGATCTGGTGAAATATCTTGGTAAAAAACCTGATCACATCATCATAAACAGCGGCACAATACCGGAAGATATTATACGATGGTATATTGATCACGAGGAAAAACCAGTCTCGGATGATATTTCAAAGCACGATCATAATGGTCTGATACGAACTGGAGACGTAGTCGATAACGATGCTATACTAAAAAACAGGGCAGATGTTTTGACACGCAGTATTTTGAGACACGATTCCGTAAAATTGGCAAGGTTTATTCAAGAACTCATAGTATGATGCATAAACATAGGATTTCCGTACAAAACGCATGGAATGGATTGGTCTGGGCATTAAAGACTCAACCAAATTACCGCATACATTTATTTCTTGCATTTTGCGCAGTTATCGGGGGTATTATTTTCCGTATCACGTATGAAGAATTTTTGGTTATTGCAGTACTTATAACCATTGGTTTATCAGTTGAGACCATAAATACAGCCCTTGAAGCGGCAACCGACGCAATTGATACTAGCTGGAGAGAGGATATAAAAATTGCAAAAGATGTATCCGCAGGTGCAATGCTGATTTTTGCTCTGGGAGCATTTTTCATATCCTGCATAATTTTTCTCCCTAAAATTGTGGCGGTGTTTGGTTTATAATTTGTTTAGTTGTTATATTAATAATATTTATTGAATTATAAGTATTTAATTTTTGATTTTTGATATTTGACCTTTGACCTTTGACCTTTTATATATATGTCAGTATATTTATTTGCAACATTTGTTTCATTTCTTCTGAATTTTTTCCTGATCGTTCCCTTCATTAACTTTCTATATAAAGCAAAGCTCCAAAGACAGAACCAACAGACAAAAGACGCTTTTAATAAACCAACACCGATTTTTGATAGATTTCACGGTCATAAAACCGGGACACCGGTTGGAGGAGGGATACTTATTATTGCCACGACAAGCCTTTTATACGGTTTTTTTGTTTTGTTATATGCGGTTTTTAATAAACCGCTTCATGCAAATTATCCCTCTGTAATGGGCGAAATCAAAATTATTTTCTTTACTTTTCTTAGTTTTGCCATGCTTGGAGTTTACGATGATCTTAGCAAGATTTTTTTCTGGAAACGCAATGATTTCTTTGGACTACGGATGCGTCATAAATTCATCATAATGACAATACTTGCAGGTATTATTGCGTATTGGCTGTATAACGATCTTAAGATAGACATTATACATATACCGTTTTTTGGTGTTTTTAATCTGGGATGGTTGTATATCCCGTTTGCTGCATTTGTGATTGTGGCCTTTTCAAATGCGATAAATATTGCAGACGGTCTTGACGGGCTGGCAACAGGAGTTCTTATGATAGCTGTGACTGGTTTTTGGGTCATAGCCAGGTCTATTATCGATGTTCCTACATCCATGTTTATTGGTGTATGGCTCGGAGGGCTACTTGCTTTTTTATATTTTAATATTTATCCTGCCCGTCTTATGCTCGGAGACTCAGGAGCCTTGTCTTTTGGAGCAATGTTCGCGGTTATTGGGCTTATTTTGGGCAAGTCCTTTGCATTACCCATAATTGGAGGTGTTTTTTTGCTTGAGATTGTTACTTCACTTACACAGCTTGCAAGCAAGAAATTTTTGAAAAAAAAGGCTTTTAGCGTTGCGCCGCTCCATTTATGGCTTCAACTGCGCGGATGGGAAGAACCAAAGGTTGTCATGCGACTGTGGCTTCTAGCAATCATTTTTTCCGTACTGGGTCTTATGATTGCGTTCATGAGATGAGAAAGCTATAATTGGTACATGATTTCAAAAGCCACTTATTTTTCCTTTGACTCATACAATATCTCCCGCGATGCAAAATCAATTGATTTTAATTATTCAATAGGTTTTGATTTGGCAAAACCAGTACATTTTACGAGTAACATATTGCTTCCCCTACCAATTTCCGAAAAAAAACAGTCTCAGCCGCTTGGTGTGATACTGGAGCCTTTGCATCTTATGCTTGGTATATCCTACTGGAAACTGTATTGCCCGAAAGAAATCCGTATACCATATGTTTTAGATTATCAACAGGCACAGTTCTGGAATACCGTTTATACGAAAGGCATGGGTGAATTTTATTATCGAAATGAAATCGATTTCAGAGGGCTTGTATCGTTTCCGTATACAAAAACTGATCAAAAAAAGTCTGTCAGTTTTCAACCGGAAAACAGATCTCTGGTAGGGGTTGCAGGAGGAAAAGATTCAATAGTAAGTGTTGAGCTTTTGAAAAAAACCGGTAAAAGCATAACAGCCCTGATATTTGAGACAAGTCATGAATACCCACTCATACGATCCGTACATAAAAGGATGGATATACCGGGTATATATATAAAACACATGCTTGATAGTAAACTGGCAAGCTTAAACGAAACAGGCATACCTTATAACGGACACATTCCCATATCTGCGATATATGCATTTCTCGGATTTTTGACATCAGTCATATATGATTATTCGTATGTTATCGTGTCAAATGAAAAAAGCGCAAACTTCGGAAGCGTCATTTATCACGGTATGGAGATAAATCACCAATGGAGTAAAAGTGATGAGTTTGAGCGGCTTTTCACAAACTATACAAAAGCTTATATAACACCTGAAATCACTTATTTTTCGCTTTTACGTCCATTGACTGAGCTTAAAATATCCTCGATTTTTGCACAATATACGAAATATTTTCCGTATTTCTCGAGTTGTAACAGGAATTTTCTCTCCAAAGACTCCAGGGCTTTGTATGGTTTGACCCGAAGCACCGGATGGTGCGGCAGATGTCCCAAGTGCGCATTTACCTTTGCGATGCTTGGCCCATGGATCCCAAGACAAAAATTGCTGACAATTTTCGGCCATGATCTTTTTTCAGAGAAGAATCTAGTGTCTTTATATAGAAAGCTGCTCGGGGTTGAGGATATCAAGCCCTTTGATTGTGTCGGGACTTTTGAAGAAGTCGCTGTGGCGCTGTATATGATGTATCAAAAAGGTGAATATGCCGAAACTCCGGTTATGAAAATGTTTGTGAAGGATATTTTACCTGGTTTTAGGAATGCGAAAAAGCTAAAAAAATACGTATTGGAAATTGCAGATAAATCCAGTCTGCCTGACAACTTTAAAAACGTTTTATGAAAATCAGGGATTTGGAAAACAAAAAAATCCTTATAATGGGTTATGGCAAAGAGGGAAAAGCAACAGAAGCTTACTTGCTGAAAAAAGTAAAAAGAGTAGAAATCGACCATTTGGATATGGCTGATTGTCCTGACTATCTGCAAAAGCAAAAAGGCTACGATCTGATCATAAAAACTCCCGGGATTCCTAAACGGCATATAGATTATCCATATACTACTGCGTCCAATATTTTTTTTGCCAACTGCATATACCCGGTAATTGGTATCACTGGCACAAAAGGTAAAAGTACGACGGCAAGTCTGATCCATCATATACTGACTATGGCCGGAAAAAAAACATATTTGGTCGGCAATATTGGGACACCCGCATTGGAAAAGCTGTCCGAAGTTTCAGAGAAAACCGATTTTTTTGTGATGGAGCTTTCAAGCTATCAGCTTGATGATATTAGCTATTCGCCCCATATATCAGTCATACTCAACTTATTTCCCGAGCATATGGACTATCATACCGATATAACAAGCTACTTCAACGCAAAACAAAACATGGTATCACATGCAGGCAAAAACGACTACCTTATCTACAATTCCAGATACAAAGAGCTTGATGGATTGGTAAAAAAAGCAACTTGTCAAACCATCGATTATACTTCATATGATATGCCTGTCACAAGCAATGAGATTTCACTTAAAGGAGAACATAACAGAGAAAACATACAGGCAGCGCTTGCAGTTTGCGACATTTTGCATATTAATAAAGAATTAATTATTAAAGCGCTAAAAAGTTTTAAACCGCTTGCGCACAGATTGCAGAATATTGGAACATACCGGGGGATAACTTTTTATGATGACGCCATATCAACAACCCCTCAGTCAACAATTCATGCGATCAGGACCTTGACAAACATCAGCGTCATTATGCTTGGAGGCCATGATCGCGGATATGATTTTTCCGGATTGGCTGAAACGGTTTTACAAGCCCAAATACCGTATGTTATTCTTTTTCCAGACAGCGGTACCAAAATTTTGGAATCATTCAAGAGTAAAACTGACAAATTACCGGTTATTTTTTTGACAGATAACATGAAAGAAGCGGTCAAATTTGCATACAAGCACGCGCCATCAGGCAGTATTTGTCTTCTCTCTACAGCTTCACCGAGTTACAGCTTATGGAAAAATTTTGAAGAAAAAGGCGATTTGTTTGCATTTAACGTAAGAAACTATGAAAAGAAAGCCATATAAATCGCAAGGCTCTTTTAAGGAAAAAAGAAACTCCACCCTTATAACGCTATTTTCGTTACCTATTTTGCTTTCTGTCATAGGCCTTTTTTTTGTTTTTGAAGCCTCCTATGTAAAAAGTTACGGAGAGTATCATGATAGCTTCAGATATTTTAAAACTCAGGCAATGTGGCTTGGTTTGGGTATCACCATCATGCTGACTCTTTCGTTTATTGACTATCATAAATTGTACTATGGTGCTTTTTTTCTGATGCTCACCACGATTGGTTTGCTTTTTCTTGTACTTATACCGGGAATCGGTACCAAGGTAAACGGTGCTCGGCGTTGGCTTTTTGGTTTTCAACCGAGTGAGATGGCAAAATTTACTTCAATTGTGTATCTTTCATCATGGTTTATTACAAAAGAGAGGAAGCGCTTTTTTTCGTTTATTATCCTTTTGTCGCTTCTTATGTTTTTAATTATACTTCAACCTGATATGGGAACTGCAATTGTTATATTTTCCCTGAGCATCGTTATATATTTTTTAGCAGGAATAGACCTTCAGTATCTTTTTGTGCTTATACCGTTTTCAGCGGTTTCTTTTTTCATATTAGCTAAAACATCTCAATACCGGATGAGAAGGCTTCTTGCTTTTTTTGATCCCTCACTCGATCCATTGGGATTAACCTATCATATTAACCAAATCCTGATTTCACTTTCAAACGGAGGAATTTTTGGCCAGGGATTGGGTGCATCAAAACAAAAACATCTGTATTTACCTGAAGCCCATACAGATTCAATATTTGCAATCATAGGAGAGGAAGTTGGGTTTGTAGGTAGTTTAATCCTTATATCAATTTTTGCATTCCTTATCATATATATATTCCGCGTTTCTGAAAAAGCCCCTGACAGATTCGGAAGACTTTTAGCAGGTGGTATTTTTGCATTTTTTGGTGTCCAGACAATAATCAATTTGGCAAGCATGGTCCACATAATACCGCTTACCGGTGTACCGCTTCCTTTTATCTCCTATGGTGGTTCAAATCTTCTTTTGTCTTTTTCTTTGATGGGTGTTGTGTTGAGTATTGCCAGAAAAATAAAAGTCGTATAATAAATGATATGAAAATACTTATGACAGGCGGTCATCTGACGCCGGCCCTTGCCGTCATTGATGGGCTTATGGTTCCGGAGTATAAAGACAAAACCACCCTTGTTTTTGTCGGGAGAAAATACAGCCTTGACAGCGAAAGCGCATTTTCCTTGGAGTACAAGGAAGTCGTAAAAAGAAATATCCCCTTTATTTCCCTGACAACCGGCAGGATCAATCGGTCACTCAGTTTTGGCAGTATAAAAAATATACTTAAAGTTCCTTTTGGATTTCTCCATGCTTTGAGTATTTTAAGAAACGAAAGACCGGACGCGATTCTTTCCTTTGGAGGTTATATTGCCGTGCCTGTTGCTGTTGCGGGATGGCTAATTGGAATTGCGGTTTATACACATGAACAAACAATAAAACCAGGTCTTGCAAATCGACTGATAGCATTGTTTTGCAAAACAGTTTTTTATTCATTTCCAGAAGTCCGCAAGTACTTTTCAGGAAAACGTGCAATCATGTCGGGAAACCCGATTCGCAGTTCGGTCATGCAAATCCAAAAAAAACCGTTTGAAATCAAAAAAACAAAACCCGTGATATATATAACCGGAGGTTCGCTTGGATCCCATGCCATAAATAACCATATCATGCAAATTGTAGGAGAATTGCTTGATGATTTTATTGTCATCCATCAAACAGGGAATGTAAAGCAATACCACGATTACGAACGGTTAATGCGACAGAGAAGAAAACTTCCTTCAGATAAACGGGAAAATTACTATATTTGTCAGCATTTTTATAATGACCAGATAGGTTATGTGTATGAGATGGCAGATCTTGTTATTGGACGAGCCGGAGCAAATACGTTTTTTGAGCTCATTCATCTGAAAAAGCCCGCAATATTTATACCGCTTCCCTGGTCCGCAAATAAAGAACAACAATATCACGCAGATTTTTTTCAAAATTACCGTATTGGTGAAATTTTTGAGCAAAAGAAAAACAGCAAGGCGCTTCTTGAGCTTATTCGAAGAGTAAGTTCAAATTTACAAACATACAGACGCAATTTCAAATCATTACCATTGCAAATACGGCAAAATGCAGCAGAAATCATCATCCGGGAAATCCACAATAAAAAGTAGTCATTTGTTGACGGCAGTCATTACAGTTTTACTTTTTTTATTTTCTTTGTACTATATTGATTCTTGGTTGAGGGTTACACATATTCAGATAATTGGAGTAGGTAGTGAAGTACCAATTTATGGATTGGAAAGCATCAAAAAAAGCCGTATGTTTTTTCTTTCTGAAAATAAAACAAGCGACTATATTAAAAGGATCAATCCCTTGTTTGAAACAGTCACAATAACCAAACTTTATCCTCAAACCATTAAGCTGTACATAGTGCTTGATAAACCGGTTGCGTATTTGAAAGCAGATCAGGGTTTTTTTGTCATGTCAAAGCAGGCAAAGATTCTAGAAAAAGTAAAATCAAAAGATATGCACTCCTTACCTGTCATAACCTATTTTCAGAAGTTCGGATATGATTCATATCAGAGGGGTGATAATCTAAACCGAAGCGATTTGTTAAAGGCACTTTACATATCGGAAAGATGCAGGCAACTGGGAATCCGCGCTAATACTATTGATATTGATGGAGTTGATGTGATAGGATTGTATATAGACAAAAAAGCTATAATATTTTCGTCAGAGAAGGATCAGGATTCCCAGCTGTATCAGTTAGAGCAAATTTTACATCAATTCCGTATACAGGGAGATGATTTTTCTAAATTGGATCTGCGTTACAACAGACCGATTTTAGAACTTATCCAGTAATATGGCAGACCAACTAATAACAGCAATTGATATCGGAAGCTCCAAAATTGCAACTATTGTCGGAATCGAATCAAAAGAGGATGATGAGCTGCGTATCATCGGATTTAACTCCACTCCATCGCGTGGGGTAAAGAAGGGTATGATCGTGGATATTGACAAGGTAACTTCATCTGTGGAGCAAAGCATCGAAAAGGCGGAGCGGATGGCCGGACAAAAGATTCACCGGGCCCTTGTTTCGGTTGGAGGCCCGCATATCTCTTCTTTGAACTCACGCGGAGTTGTAGCTGTTGCAGATACACGCGGAGAGATTGCAGAAAGCGACATTAACCGGGTTGTTGAGGCTGCACGTGCAATTTCTCTTTCCACTACCCGCCAAATTATCGAGGTATCACCCCGTGATTTTGTGGTTGACGGTCAGGAGGGGATAAAAAATCCGATCGGTATGAGTGGTGTTCGGCTTGAAGTTGAAACACATATTATTACCGCATCTCATACGAACCTGAGAAATATTGACAGGTGCATGGAGAATATCGGAGTAGAAAATACGGGATTTATTTTTGCAGGACTTGCCTCATCTGAGGCAGTGCTGACTGACACGGAAAAAGAACTCGGGGTAGTGTGTGTGGATATCGGAGGAGGAAAGACAGACATCGCCCTTTACATTGACGGATCCTTGTCTTATTCATCATCTATTCCGGTCGGTGCAAAACACATAACAAACGACATAGCAGTCGGTCTTCGCGTATCGCTTGACTCTGCCGAAAAAATAAAATTATATCTCAGCAAAAAACTTGATCATCGACAGGATAAAACCAAAAAAAAACTTGAGGAACTGAATCTCAATGAACTGCATTTGTCTGAACATATAGAAAAGCTTGATGTAAAACTTCTTATTGACGGTATTATAGGTCCGCGACTTGAAGAGATCTATAAGCTTGTAAGTGATGAGATCGTAAAAAGCAACTTTATCGAACAAATACCATCGGGTCTTGTCATAACAGGTGGAGGAGCGTTGACTGTGGGCATTCTTGAGATGGGACGCAAGGTTGTTGGGTTCCCGGTACGTGTGGGGACGCCGGGTAAGATAACCGGTCTTATTGATGAAGTTATCGAACCTGAGTTTTCGACAACGGTCGGCTTGATTTTATACGGAATTAAAAATATAATCACCAAAGAAGAAGGATTCAAGAACTTTAATAGAATATTGAAAGATTTTTCGGTGGGTAGTTCGGTCGGGAAAGTCAAGGATTTTTTTAAACAGTTTATCCCATAAAATGTAGTTTTATGTTAATCAAACCAAAAGCAGGTCAAGCAGCCCGAATAAAAGTAGTGGGCGTAGGAGGAGGAGGCGGTAATGCTCTATCATCTATGATTGTCGAGGGGGGGATAGCCGGGGTTGAGTTTGTTGCAGTGAATACAGATTCACAGGCTCTTTTGCACAATAAATCTGCAATAAAAATACAGATAGGCGAAAATCTTACAAAAGGATTAGGGTCAGGAGGAGATCCTGAGGTAGGAAGGCAAGCTGCCGAAGAGTCTCGCGAGCGTATCAAAGATGAGTTGTCCGGGGCAGACATGGTTTTTATAACAGCAGGAGAAGGAGGGGGAACCGGAACAGGCGCCTCACCTATCATTGCTGAGATTGCCAAGGAAACCGGTGCGCTGACCGTTGCTGTTGTCACAAAACCCTTTGATTTTGAAGGTACCAAAAGAAAATTGACCGCTGATCAGGGAACAATGAATCTTAAGGAAAAGGTAGACACTCTTATTATTGTCCCTAACCAGCGGATATTGCAGGTTGTTGATAAAAAAACACCGATAATTGAAGCATTCAGAAGGATTGACTCCGTTCTCCATCAGGGCGTCAAGGGTATAGCAGAGCTTATTACCGTACCCGGTCTTATCAACGTCGATTTTGCGGATGTCCGCACCATCATGAACAGTGCAGGAACTGCTCTTATGGGAATTGGGCTCGGGACCGGAGACAAACGGGCGTTAGCTGCGATAAAACAAGCAATATCATCTCCTCTTCTTGATGCATCAATTGACGGGGCACGCGGGGTTCTTATGAATATCGTCGGAGGACCTGATATGACAATGAATGAGATTGATGAGGCGGCAACAATCATCACTAAGACCGTAGACCCTGATGCGGATATCATATTTGGAGCTGTTATTGATGACAAAATGATGGATACGATCAAAGTTACGCTTATTGCTACAAAGTTTGATGATCAACGGGTAAAACTCTTTCGTTTTAAAAAGGAAACCAACTCCGACCAGATACAGAAAGATGATGATATACTTTCCATGGATGATGAAAAAAACCAAACAGAAAAAGCAGATCAAAAACCAGATATGGATGAAGATGAACTTCTTGAAGAAAACGACGCCTTTGACGTCCCTGCTTTTTTGAGGAAGAAGTAAGCATAAAATGCTTCTACACTGCAATTTAACCTGGGATAGACTGTTACAGCGGGATATTTTCTTGACTTATAGTTTTTTTATGCTAGAATTATATTCTATGTCTTCTAAAAGCGAAGATCACAGACGACGGAATGAGTTCCATCACTATTTAACTACTTTAGGATATCCCTTTAGACCCCCCCAACTAGGTCAGGCACTATATGATGCAGTGCATATACATGATATGGGTGGAAACGTTGTTTCTGAAACAATAACGAGGTCCAGAAGAGGCAGTGAACATTTAATAATTACATTAATTGAAGGCAGGCATAGTCAACCACTAGATGGAACAAAGGTTCATATAGCAAAAGAAACAGATCCAGAGGGTCGAAAGAATCGTTATGATATGGAAGCAGGACAAGTCTTAATAAATCGAGATGGAGAAATCGTTTGGCTTGAAAATAGAAAAAGATATATATCCCCTAGAACTTCTTTTGTTGTTGACGGAAAGCCAACAGAAGCTCGTGATTTACGAGGTGAGGACAACCTTCAATCTGCTATTCATCTTTTAGTTCCGTCTTCAGTTGTTGAGGCTGGAGTGCATGATCACATATGTACTGATATATTTGCCGGACAACCTGGTATAAATTACTCACGTTTAGGAGTAGATTATGAGCCAGAAAGCGGCGAAGTTTTTGCAGGTCCAGGCTCAGTTTTAAGGCCAACAAGACTCTTCGCTTATCCACATAATAGACACGGTGATGTTCTTACTTATGTAAATCAAGATCCTGCTGCAGTTCAGTATTTAGTTGAACATGGAGTTTTTCCAGAAGCAATTGATGGAGTAGCAACAGTTGAGAGATGGCTTTATGCACCTCTTGAGCCTGGTCTCCTAATAACTCCGGAAACCTTTTTAGTACCGGCACACGCATAATTGCATTCTTTTTGTCTTCTTGCTACAATAAACGGTATTCCTATGTTTAATCCTGTACCATCAAATCCGGACTTTCCTGAGCTTGAACGAAATCTTCTTGCCCATTGGTATGGGAAAGGCATAGTGAAAAAATATCTTGATAAAAACAACAAAGCCAAAAAAACATTCTCCTTTCTTGACGGACCAATAACCGCAAACAATCCAATGGGCGCCCACCATGCATGGGGAAGGACATATAAGGACTTGTGGCCACGTTTTTTTAACCTACTCGGATACCGGCAACGATTTCAAAACGGATTTGATTGCCAGGGGTTATGGGTTGAGGTTGAAGTTGAAAAAGAACTAAAGCTTCGCAGTAAAAAAGACATTGAGAACCTTGTTCCCGGAGATAAAAATGCATCCATCGCCAAGTTTGTGGAGCTTTGCAAAGAACGAGTGTATAAATATTCAGCCATTCAAACCGAACAATCCAAACGTCTCGGTTATTTTGCGGATTGGGACAACTCCTACTATACCATGAGTGATCAAAATAACTATATGATCTGGCATTTTCTCAAAACATGCCATGAACACGGCTGGATATATAAAGGTCATGAATCAGTGCCTTGGTGCCCCCGTTGCGAGACGGCAATATCCCAACACGAGATGTTGACCGAGGATTACAAGGAAGTAGTGCATGAATCTATAATTTTAGAATTTAAGGTAAAAAATCAAACGTTAAAGATCAAAAATAAAGGGCAAAAATTAAAAATTCCTAATGAATACCTGTTGGTGTGGACGACAACACCATGGACAATACCTGCAAACATCGCAATTGCGGTTGATGAGACAATAGAGTATGCGCTTGTTGAGGGAATGACAGGTAACGTATACTGGGTTGCGAAGGAGCTGGTAGGGCAGGTTTTTAAAAAAGATTATAAAAGGATTATAAGGACTGCCCTCGGCAAAGACTTAGTTGGTTTACAGTATGAGGCTCCGTTTGATCATCTTCCCGCTGTTGCAGATGTTGCAAAAAAAAATACCGATACGTTTCATAGGGTTATACCGACAGATCCGTTTATCATGCCGATTTCAGTAACTGAAGGGACTGGACTGGTGCATACGGCAGTTAGCGCAGGCACTGAAGACTTTCAGCTCGGGAAAAAACTGGGGCTTCCCATGATACCTGTTATTGCAGATAACGCGGACTATCTTCCCGGTCTTGGATTTTTGTCAGGAAAAAATGCCAAAAAACATCCGGAGATTATCCTTGATTATCTGAAAGAGGAGGATGCAAAAGGAAAAGAATGCGTATTTGCGATATTCAGATACAAACACCGTTATCCTGCATGCTGGAGATGTAAGGCTGAACTTGTATGGAAAGTGGCAGATGAGTGGTATATCAAGATGGATGCAAAATCCAAAATCCAAAACTCAAAATCCAAAACAAATGCAACACTCAGGGAGAGGATGATAGACGTTGCAAAAAAAATTACGTGGATGCCGGAATTTGGACTTGAACGCGAGCTTGACTGGTTAAAGAATATGCATGATTGGCTGATAAGTAAGAAAAACCGGTACTGGGGGCTTGCTTTGCCAATATATGAATGTGCATCATGCAATCATTTTGAAGTGATAGGTTCAAGACAGGAGTTGAAAGAAAGATCAGTTTCCGGATGGCAGAAGTTTGAAGGACACACACCGCATAAACCTTATATTGATGAGGTTGTAATCAAATGTCAAGTGTGCGGAGAGTCAAGTAAACGGATTGAGGATGTGGGAAATCCCTGGCTTGATGCGGGTATCGTCCCGTATTCTACCATCATGGAAAACAATCAAGGCGAACCTTTGTATTTTTCCGACCGGGACAAATGGCGGCAGTGGTTTCCTGCGGATTTTATAACCGAGTCTTTTCCGGGTCAGTTTAAGAACTGGTTTTATGCTATGATTGCCATGTCTTCGGTTTTGGAAAACACCAATCCCTTCAAAAGAGTTTTAGGATATGCGACCATGCTTGGTGAAGACGGCCGTGCGATGCACAAAAGTTGGGGCAACATGGTTGAATTCAATGAAGGAGCGGACAAGATAGGAGTTGATGTGATGAGGTGGATGTTTGTCAAACACAGCCCTGCGGACAATATGCTTTTCGGATATAAAAAGGCTGATGAGGTGAGACGCCAGTTTTATCTTATGCTTTGGAACATCTATAAATTCTTTATCGAATACGCTCGTCTTGACAAATGGAAGCCAACAAAAGATACGATGAGCTATGAATCAAAAAACATACTTGATACATGGATTCTGCAAAGGATGTTGTGGCTTAATGATTTTACTGAAAAGTCGTTAAGGGCTTTCAATGCAAAAGACGCAGCTCAAGAAATAGAAAAGTTTGTGTCTGATGTCTCCACATGGTATATAAGACGCAGCCGAGACCGGGTATGGGTCAACTCCGAAGATCAAAACGACAAAACACATTTTTATCAAACTCTTTACCATGTACTGGTAAATCTGTCTATCATCATTTCTCCCATACTTCCCTTTATTAGTGAGATCATGTATACCAATCTGACAAAAGCTGAGTCAGTGCATCTTGCGTCATGGCCTGTTGCAGCGAACAAGGGTCCTATGTACGAGAAGTTTTTTGCGGATATGGCACTCGTTCGTGAGATAGTTGAAGCAGGACAGCGTACGCGCAAAGAAATCAGGATAAAAGTCAGACAGCCGCTTTCACGCGTAAACATAAATCTTCCAGCACAAAAAAAATTCAGCATATCACCGTATATTCCCGAGTACGAACGTCTCCTGCGTGAGGAGCTCAATGTTAAGCGTGTTGTATTTACCACAGCCAAAGAAGATAAGATACATGCACTCTATGATACAGATTTGACCACCGAACTTGTATATGAAGGAAAGCTGAGAGAACTTATTCGTCAGATACAGACCAAAAGAAAAGAAATGGCGCTCAAACCTCATGATATGATTGAGCTTGTCATACCTGAGGATTTTGCAAAACAGACTGAACTTATCAAACAAAAAGTATTGGCAAAACATATAAAAATCGGGCCGGTGCTTTCTGTTTCCGTATGATACCCATACTTATCCCTTGCTTCTTTTTATTTTTATTTGGTTTTTTCAATTTGTTTGGTATACGGCCTTCTTTGGGATATACCATGCTTATGAATTTCGCAATGGGTTTGGTTCTTTTTTTCATCTTTAAGAAAATTGGATGGAAATTTTTTCGTTCAAACATACTGATCGTATATTGGCTTTTTATCATTATCCTGTTGGTTACCTATATTATCGGGGTTGAGGTAAAAGGATCAAAAAGATGGATTGATCTGATTTTTTTCAGATTTCAGGCAAGCGAGTTTTTTAAGATTTTCTTTATCCTGTTTTTTGCAGATTTTTTTGCAAAGCTGCCGCGAAGGAGCAATGATTTTTTGAGCCTTGTCCTTTCACTGTTTTATTTTGTAGTTCCCGCATTTATCATTTTCAAGCAGCCTGATCTTGGGAATGCATCGGTATACACATATATTTTCTTTACTATGTTGCTTTTTTCCTCAATCTCAAAAAAACAAGTAATGACCCTTATCGGTCTTATCGCACTTATATTGCCTTTTAGCTGGTTTTTTATGAAGGACTATCAAAAAAACAGGATAATCAGCTTTGTGGAAGCACATCAAAACGATCAGGAAAACGCCTATAATATGATCCAGGCAATTATTACTGTAGGGTCCGGAAAGTTATTCGGACGGGGACTCGGACTTGGAACTCAATCAAGACTTTATTTTCTACCGGAAAACAGGACTGATTTTGCTTTTTCCTCACTTGTTGAGCAGTTTGGATTTTTGGGGGGCTTTGTAACTTTGTTCTTATTTGCGGTAATACTTTTTCTTTTAGGCAAGCGGGCGCATAAGTTTGTTTTCAAGGATGATGAAAATGGCAGATTTATATTCCTTTTTTTGCTTGGTTTTATGTCCCTTATTTTTTTCCAGGTACTGGTTAATGTTGGTATGAACTTGGGGCTTCTTCCCATTGCCGGCATCGCACTTCCTTTTATATCATATGGCGGATCCATGTTGGTTGCTCTTATGATCGGATTTGCCATAATCCCCTGATAATTGACAAACAAAAAGGTATAAAGTAGCATTATGGAAAGCGTAGATCTATGAAAACACAGATTGACAGGCGTATTCAATATTTTTTGATATTCAGTATTCCTATCATTATATTAATTTCATTATTGATAGTTGAACGTAAGAGTGAAGTGCCGGTATCAGGTACTGTATACCCTACAATTGCCGATAAAAATAGAAGCGTTACAAAATCTTCAGCGATGCCAATTGCCAGATGTCTAGCTCCGCAAAAAAGCCTGGATAAAAAAACCGTTGAGCTTTTTTTAAATGACGGGACCGGTTTTTCAGATGACCGCACTGTACAAATTTATGTTTTAAGTACCGGTTCTTTTACTCTTTTGACTTTGGCTGAGTTTCCAGGCGATGCAACAAATATACCGTTATCTGTTGCCGATGCCGCTCTTTTTAAAGAAGGGGAGGAGTTGAGATTTGTTGCAGTGCAAGGGGAGTCGCTTGACTTGAGTATCCATATGGATGAGGCAAGAGGATGTCCGGTTTTTATAAACTGAGTTTGGAGAATGGATAAAAAATCGCATTGATTTTTATACCTATTTCCTATATACTAACAGCTTATGACTAAGTTTGCCGTGGTAAAAACAGGCGGAAAACAATACGTTGCAAAGGAAAACGACTTTCTTGTAGTTGACCAGATGCCCCAAAAAGAAACAGAAACCGTTGAGCTTGAGACGCTCGCTGTATTTGAAGATGATGGCGCTATAGATATTGGCGCACCGCTTCTGTCTCACAAAACACAGGCAAAAGTCATAGAGCATGTCAAAGGAGAAAAGCTGAGGATTGCAAAATTCAAGTCAAAAGTCAGATACAGAAGGGTAACCGGATTCAGGTCCCGTTTGACAAAAATACAGATTACCAAAATCTAACTATGGCACATACAAAAGCGCAGCGCGCTGTAAAAGGAAACCGCGACTCAAAACCAAAAATGCGCGGAATCAAAAAATTCGGAGGGGAGACCGTCATACCGGGTAATGTTATCATACGGCAAAAAGGTACCAAGTTTCACGCAGGTGCAGGCACTATGCTTTCCCGTGATTTTACCATAATTGCGCTCAAAAAAGGCATTGTTGCATTCAAACTTCATCACGAAAAACGCTACGTATACGTAAAATAAAGCCGATTATGCTACAATTTGGCTATGAACCCAGAGATTGAGAAGGTCATAGAAGAGTTTAAAAAGGAGGAAAACTTCATAACAAAAGCCAAGCTTTTGCGTTTCCTGACTGTTGATAAAGACATGAGAATCAAGGACTTGAGCCGATATCTTGGTATGAAAGAGTCATACATATGCCATATACTTCGGTTGAATAAGTTAAGCGATATGATAGTTGACGGCTACTATTCGCGTCTTATATCAATCAGTCACTTATTTATCATATCGCGCCTGCACAACGAAAAAGATATCATGGATGCTTATGAAAAGGTTTTATCGAACAACATGACTGTTGCAGAGACTGAGGAGCTGGTACGTGAGATGCTTTATCAGATCAAGTCCTCTGGCAGTCATATCCAAAAAGAAGAAATTCAAACATCTGCAAAACAGATCGAAGAACTCTTTCCGGGAACACATCTCAAGATCATCCAAACACGCATAAAAAGCAGATGTATCCTTGAAATTAAGGGCGGGCTTGAGCAAACATCACAAATCCTGCGCTTACTTCTTAAGAAGCTGGAATCAACATAAAACTACGTCATATCTTATCCTCATACTTCTGATATCGGCAGGCAAAGGATTTTCAATAGGTCCTATTTTATTTGAAGGAAAATACCGGTAAAACACTTGGCCGATGATGCCTGATTCCGGAACAGTCCCAAATTCGCGTGAGTCAGATGAACGCGGACGATTATCTCCCATTACAAAAAACTCATTGTCCGGCACGATGGTTTCCTCCCCTTCTTTTGAAAAACCGCCTTCCCATAGATTGGTTTTTTCCGCAATATAATGTTCCTCAAGCATGATACCGTTTACATATACTTCACTGTCTTTTATCATCACCCGGTCTCCCGGTAAACCAATAATGCGTTTGATATATTCGATATCAGGGTTTTTGGGTGATCGGAATACTATGACATCCCCCCTTTGATAATCCCGGAATTTATATGTGACTTTACTCGTAAAAATATAATCTCCGGAGTTGAAAGATGGATCCATGGATGCGCCTTTTACCTGATTAGGCTGCATTACAAAAAGATATACGACGATAAAAAGCGATCCAATAAAAACCACGGTCTCCAGTATATCCATTACAAAATCCAATATTCCTTTAAGTACATACATCATAGGAAATCATTGTAATCAAAAACATTGAAAAAAACAAGAAGTCCCATTACAATAGAAAGCAGGAAGGATCCATAGCTCAGTTGGCTAGACCTGCCTGCCGGCAGGCAGGGCGTTTCGGAAAATATGTAGGCAGTTTTAAACTGGCCGATTAGCTCAATTGGTTAGAGCGCTGCATTCACATTGCAGAAGTTGGGGGTTCAAGTCCCTCATCGGCCACTATCAGTTTCGGCAAGCAGGTTGCAAAGGTCACAGGTTCAAGTCCTGTTGGATCCACTGTCAATGTTTATGCGGTTGTTTGACGCGGAATACTGATTGTTTTTGCTTCAGTACAAATATTATCCAAAACAAAAGAAGGGAAAACCCAAAAAGTCTTAAGAATCCAACCTGCACAGAATCCTCCATCTCAATCTGGTTTTCATCAACTGATGTCTGATGTGAATCTGTGTTTTTTACTATATTGGTTTTGCTATCTGTTACAGCAAAACAGCTGTACGCTGATCCCAATAGAAGGAAAGCTGAAAAGCATATGAGCAGTATTTTTTTCATCCACCCAATACAAAACTTTTAAATTCCTGTTCAATTATAATGGGATCAGGAAAATATGCAGTGATGTAGGTCACTTTTTTAAGTGACATTTATCACAATTTATATTGTCTTTAACTGATAATATTAAAAGACATATGGATCAGGCCATAAAAACGAAGCTTGACCTTTTTTTTCAAAACTACAAACCTATTAGGTACAAAGCTAAAGAAGTGATTCTGAGAGCTGATGAAGACATCCCTCCATTTGTTTATTTTTTGTTATCAGGCTATATAAAACAATATGCCATTTCGTCCCGCGGTGAGGAAATACTTCTCAACATATTCAAGCCATACAGCTGTATTCCGCTTGTGCATGTACTAAGCGAAATACCCAATCATTGCTATTTTGAGACGATAGTATCAAGTCAAATCATAAAAGTTCCCAAACAGGATCTGATTTTGTTTTTGAAAACAAATAATGACATCCTGTATGATTTCTCAAAGCGTTTGAGCCGCGGTCTTGATACTTTGCTGACAAATATCGAGTCTCTTCTTTCAGGACATGCACAAAACAAAGTACTGATGGCGCTAGTTGCATTCAACAGACGGTTTGGGGAGAATGTAAACGGCCATCGCGTGATCCAGTTCAGTTTGACCCATAAACATATCGCTTCCTTTGTAGGCCTGTCACGGGAGACCGTCAGCCGTGAGATGGAGAGGCTGACAAAAAAAGGGATTATAGAGAAGAAAAAAGGACTGCTTTACATAAAAAACATGAAAGGTCTTATGGAGGCCCTGCTTTTACAATAATATCCAATACTTTCCTGTGATGAAAATCACATGAATTTACAAGATTTGTGGTAGAATTTAGCTTGATGGAAAAATCTTTCTTTAAAAAATTCCTCCGTAAAATCTCATCACTCAAGTGCTGTCTTTCAAAAAAACGCATGATGGTTTTTGTAACATCCGGCAAAGTAATCATTCTCTATACTCTTTTTTGATATATTATAGGACGTCTTTATACATATCAGTTGTGTAAAAAAGAATTATGACCTAGTGAGGCTATGGAGCATCAAATCAAATACTGTTGCGTGAACTATAATTATTTGTTAATATATCTGAAATATAGCTGTATGATTATCTCTTTTATCAATTTTTATCATCTTACATGAAATACACCCTGACTCAGCGTGTGGTTTCGGTGATTTCTTCACTTTCCCTTCTTTTACAAAGCTTCACTCCCTTCATCTACATGGTGCCTCAAAAAGCATTTTCCTCAGAACCACTGCGCACTAAAGTATCTTATAGCAAAGATAAAGGGGCTTTTAAATTCGAATTAAATACCTTAGAAAACAGCATCAGATCAGGTGAAGTCGAATATCAGCTTGTGTATAAAAATGATGCATCCGTTAATCCTGAGCAGCTTGAGAATGCTCATGACAAAGTGGAGATAAAAGATGAAGATTTTGATACAGAAGTGGATGCAAAGACCTGCTCCTCAGAAGGCGCATGCGTTGGACACAGCGTACCCCGCGGTATCCTGAAAATCGAGATTAAAGACAACAGTTGGTCAGAATCTGTATGGTTTGAGATAAAGGATAGTGACACTGTTGACTTCAAGCGACTTGATACGGCAGATCTTGCGGATTTTACGGATGAAGAGGAATATTGGCTTTTAAAGGGAGTTGAGATGCCCACCCAAACCCCTGTCCCAACACAGGAGCCAACTCCCACTATCGTCGAAGACGGAGACATACTTGATGAAGGACTATTTACGAGCGTCACGCCGACCGCAACCGTGGAGCCAACAATTGCCCTTGGTAGCACAAATGGTGATGAGATAGTAATGGCAACTCTCGTTGAAACTGATGCACAGGCATATGTAGATCCTGCAATCTGGACTGACAAAGGGGACTATGCGCCGACTGAAAAAGTGGTGGTATCTGGCAAGAATTTTATACCGGACTATATATATACAATAGTGATAAGCTCATCAGATGAGCCTACTGTCACGCATACAGGCACGGTTACCGCATCTTTCGATGGTATGTTTACCTACGAATATCAGCTGGACGGCAATTACAGGCCAAATTATAAGGTGGAGGTAAAGGATAAGGATGGAGTCTTGGTTGCAGAGACTACGTTTACTGATAGTCCGTTTAAAGTGATTATTTGTCATTCAACCTCTTCACAAACAAATCCATACAATCTTATTGAAGTTGCCATTAATTCAATCAGTAAGTGTGAAGATGTAAACGGTCATGGATTAGATCCACACGATATCATCCCGCCATTTACTTATGAAACATGTGAATATCCGGGGTTGAATTGGGATACAAATGGTGAGGCAATTCTGGAAAATGGATGCAAACCAATAAGCGCACGCTGCGGAGATGGGTCAGTAAATCAGGAAAGCGAAGAGTGCGATGACGGAAATCAGGATAATACAGACTATTGTACAAATGATTGTGTGCTAAATGCAGTTTGTCTTCCTGATGTGAATATGATGGTAAATGGAGATTTTGAAAATCCCGATGTTGTTAATTCTAAGGGTTGGGATATATTCAATAAATTTACAGCAAATTTGGGTTGGTCATCAGATTGGTATAACGTTCCCCCATCCTGGAATGACTATGATAGACCTGAGAATTCATATATTGAGTTGCATAACGGTGTAAACAGCTGGATTCCAAAATCCGGGTCACAATATGCAGAGCTTGATAGTGACTGGTTTGGTCCTGACGCTGATATCTCAGGTGAACCTGCTTCAACAGCCATATGGCAAGATCTTGCAACAATTCCCGGAGTCGAGTATGAAGTGATTTTTTCTTACTCACCACGTCCAGGTGCGGATGCAACAAATAATTCAATGAAGTTTAGTTGGGCAGGAGATGATAAAGAATCTTTTTCTCAGGCAGGAAGCACAAATACCTCTTGGACTGAAAAGAAGTATACCTTAAAAGCAGAGACAAATAAGACCAGAATTCAATTTACCGATATAGGTACACCAAACTCAGAAGGAATGTTTTTGGACAACATAAGCGTAAAATGTTTAGGTCCTGTTGTAGTTCCCTGTGTTGAAGGCGCAGCTTGGGCAGGAAAGATTGAGACTGCAAATCAGGGGAAACTAAAAAATGGAAACACCATAACAGATCCTCTGAGAACAGATCCATCAAGAGCTTTAGGAGTTAACGATGGTTTATTTTTCTCCTTAGGGTATGGCGGAAGCATAATAGTCTCATTTGCCGGTTATGTTGTAGATAAGCCAAACTCCAACGATCTGTCCTTCCATGAAGTCGCAAATGGCAGACCGTCTTATCCCATTGAAAAAGCATTAATTGAAGTAAGTAAAGATGGTATTAATTGGGTAAATCTAGGAGAGGTTGATAATAAAGCCGGTGGAAATGGTATTGCATACAAAGATCTCAATGGTACTGGTCTTGATTGGATTAAATTCGTTAAAATCACTGACACAACCAACGATTCAAGGCATATTGGGACAGCAGACGGGTATGATCTTGACGCAGTTGACGCAACTGAGCAGGTTTGTGAGGAACCTGAGCCAACAACTGAAGTCAAATTATGCAAAACCATAGACAATCAACCTGCGCAAGGTTGGGATATGATTTTGTCAGGTCGGGAGCTTGTCAATACATACTCCCTTGATACGGGTAATCCATCTGGGATTACTATACCATCTCTTACCACTGGTGATTATTATCAGATTGAGGTTTCTGGAACGTGGAATAATGGCAATATTGAAACAAGAGATGCATTTTATAGTGCTGCTGGTGTAAACGTGGGCAATCTTGATCCGGTAAATACAGGTATTTATGACCCAAGAATCATAAAATTTGTTGTTGATGGCAAACCGACTGCTCTTATTGATTTCCCAAGCTTTTGGGGAGCATATGACAGTTCATCCCACACCTATACTACGGTTTATCAAACAACGGGTACCTCTTTGAATATAAAACTTTGGGATTTCCCGATTGGAAATGAAAGTTACACAGGTTGGTATGATGACAACCGGGGAAGTCTGATAGTTTCTTTGTACAGACTTACCGATCAAAGAGTTGAGACAACGGTCACTGACGGATGTGCAACATTTGCCGATGTATCAGACGGATCTTATTACATGAATGAAGTACCGCAGACAGGATACCAGATGGTATCCGGACCACAGTATCCTGAGTCAGTTTCAAGTACAAACAATACATTTACATTTACTAATCGACCCTATGAATTACCTATACCAAAAGCTTCAGTCACTGTATGTAAAGAAGATACTTTAGGACACAGACTTGAGGGATGGAATGTTGCATTGAAAGGCGAACTCGTGGATACGGTTACGGTTCTTCCGAATGGTTCAGATTATGCATCCGAGACAATCCCAGCAGGAGATTATGTGCTTGAAGCAAGCGGATATTATACATATAGACCGGGTACAGCAAATGCTGAGTATACTGATGCCAACTACTCAAAGCGGCATCCAAGTGATGCAGTCTATGGTGGAGAATTTGTTCCATGGGTAAATGTCAATACATTTCCTGCTCCACATACAGGATGGTTGGGAGTTATGGTGAACGGATCTGCAAGAAACTGGAGTGATTATCTTGCCGGAGATCATGTATATACTCTGGGTTATCCCGGATATACAGATACGTCTTTTTCATTCAAGATTCTTGATGATAATTATGGAGACAACAGCGGCAGCATACCGGTAAATATTTACGAGGGTTATGCAGGAGTAACAGGAACTGATGGGTGTGTCACGTTTAAAGATGTTCCAATGGGTGACTATACATTACAGGAAATATTACATGCAGATTGGAGAAAAGTAAGCGGTGAAGGATCAATAACAATAGATGAAGCGCAAGAATCTTTCACTTTAGTAAACGACAGACTTCCTGGTAATTTGGAGGTGAAAAAGATAGTTGATTGGGCAGGAGTAACTCCTGACACTGAAAAGGAATTTCAGATTTGTATAACTGGACCAAGTTATCCAGTTGGAAATTGTCAGACAGCTGATTATAACGGTGATATATTAAGCTGGACTGATTTGCTACCCGGTGATTATACGGTGACTGAGACAGATCCAGGTGGAGCATGGCTTGTTACAGGATCAGGAAATGTTGTGACTGTCTCTTCACGTGGTACTGCAGAAGCCGAAATCACCAATACTGCAAATCCGTTGACCATCAAAGCATACAAGATCGTGTGTCTAAACGAATCGGATTTGCCAAACTGGTCAGATAGCTCGGCAATAAATGAAACAAAAATAAATGAGTTTTTAGCCGATAATCCACGATGTCACAAAGCTCAAGGTTGGGATTTTCAATATGGATTTGCTGATAAGACTGGTGCAGACGGAGTTGACAAGCTGATCGGCACACATATTGGACCGGCAGATGGTACATCTTCAACCTGTTCAACTAACTGTGGTACTCATACTTTTACAGGTACTGATTATGATGACTGGAAAACATTTGGCTCAACAGACACCAATGGTCTGGCTGAGACTAAGATCATGGATCTTGAAGGAGCACCAGGCATATGGGTACGCGAGAATCTGAAAGCAGATTATGTGCCTTATACGTATCCTCCTGAGGCAAGTCCGGGAGATGATATAAGTGCTGAGATGTATTGTCATAATGACGTAAACAAATATGACAATTATGACCAGATAACAGGTTTACAGTATGGCGCTACATATTACTGTGTTGCTTTGAATGCACAAGCTATGGGTACAGTCACCGGACACAAATATCATGATATGAATGGTGATGGTGATTGGGATACGGATGAGCTAGGATTATCCGGATGGACGATTTTTTGGGACCGCGACAATGACGGCGAGTTTGATCAAGGACCTGAGCCGCATCAGATAACTGATGATAGCGGTTATTATGAATTTGACAATCTTCCAACAAGGCAAGAACTTAAGATATGTGAGCAAATGCAGACTGGTTGGACTCAGACAAGCACACCTGTTTGTCATACAGTCACGGTCAATCCTGGGCAAACAATAGAAAACAAAGACTTTGGTAATTTTGAATTAGGTGCAATACAGGGACGTAAATATGAAGACTTGAATATGGATGGTACAAGACAGACTGGTGAGTCGTGGCTTCCAGGCTGGACCATCCGTTTGTATGATGCGGAGTGGAATCTATATGATGGCACCAATAGCCTTGTGACAAACGCAAACGGACTATATAGATTTGAAGGTATGACGCTTGGCACCTATTACACCTGTGAAGTTTTGACAGATCAGACTGGTTGGACACAGACAGGACCGATTGTTGGTGGTTCAAATCGTGTGATAAACAACTCGCCAAACAAAGATGAAGAAGGACCTGTTTGTTGGCGTGCTGTTATTGACAGATCAGGCCGTAATAGAACCGGTTTACAGTTTGGAAATATTCAATACGGAGATATCACAGTCATCAAATTTAATGACATTAATGGTGACGGAGCACAAGACGAAGGTGAAGAGACTTTACCGAATTGGGAAATAAACCTTACTGGACAAGATTCACAGATGACAGATGCTACCGGTGAAGCGTACTTTGGTGATCTTATCCCTGATACATATTACTTAAGTGAGACAATGCAGGAAGGTTGGACGCAGACTGGCATCAGTTGTACATATGAAGGTGAGCCTGTACAAGACCCAAATAGCATTGGTCTTTGTCACTGGAATGAAGGTACAGGCCGTTGGAACGCCCTGTATCTCACTATGGACAACCCAGGACATGCGGGACATACAGAAGATTATCCATATGATGGTCCGAGAAAAGAAAATGGCCACCCGACAAAAGAGGGCGATGCATGGTGTCTTGAAAATGCACCTGTTGACGGTATCGTATCTGATGTTTCTGCACAAGATATAGAACTTCCAGGATATCCTGTTGAGGTCAATGCTGGTGACAGCATAGTATGCATGATAGGCAATCAGCACATACCTGCTGAATTGACCTTATCCAAATACAACACAACCTGGCCAAACAACACATCTGCGGGAAGCGATGTAGAATACCATCTGGTTCTGACAGTCACAGAGAATTCAGTGCACGACTTGTTTGTGACAGACCTTCCTCCTGCAGGATTTAAATATAATCCGGGTAGCTGGAAGTGTTATAGAAACGGCAGTCAGTTTGCCTGTCCCGAACCCACATATGCATCCCCTGGAGATTGGCTTCTGGGAGATGCGGAAAAGGGTGATGAGTTTGAGCTTGTCTATACTGCATCAATTGACAGTTCGCAGAAGCCCGGACTTTACAAAGATCTGGCTTGGGGCTATGGATGCCAGACCACTGAAGGTGAAGGGTGTAATATTGAAAGTCCTGATGCAATCCTTGCCGATGCGGTTGACTCAGGTACTGATGATCCAGGCACATTTGACGGTGTGGAAAACTTTGTTGGAACAAAGGTCCTACTTGCCAAAAACGACGCGGACTCGCCAGGAGTTGATATAAAAAAAGAAGAAAAAAAAGAAGTGAATGAGTCAGGAGATGTGCTTGGTGCCTCCACAGGGTTGCCAGGTACCGGATCACCAAATATATGGATTATCATTTCAATCCTTATGACTATGATGGGACTTGTATGTATGGGTATTGGGCTCATGAAAAAAAGGAGTTTTGCATTTGCAAAACATATGATTGCCGTGGCTGTAATTATCTCTGTACTCTTTTCCTTTGGAGCAAGGACTACAGCTGCAAACGGGATAGATTACCTTACTATACGCCTTGAACAGCCCAAAAGCCCGACTAGAGTAAATGACTTTTCGTTGGGGTTTGTCACTATGGATCTCAAAATACAGCCTATTACAGTCAGATGTTTCATGAAAAAGCCATCAACCGGGTATAGTCAGATCGGAGGAGATCTGGCAATTGCTGCAGGTGGAAACAGCGGATTGTGTCCTCTTACATCATCCATGATAAATGAGAAAGGCACATACCAGTTTTATGCAACAGCTCACACCGCTTCAGACAATGCAACAAGTGAGACTATCACAGTAGATTACAATACTGATGGTCCCGGTACACCGACCAATTATAGTAAGGAAGAGGTCTCCGATTGTGAATATAAGATAAGTTGGAGAACTGCAGACGATGGCGGTAAGACAACACGTGTTGAGATTTACCGCTCAGAAAGCAATACCTCATTTTCAGCTGACGCCGGTAGCAGACGCACGACAATCTATATGGGTTCAAATCAGAATGGTACTTATAATGACGTAGTCGGTGATTGTGCTAAGACATATTATTATGTACTGCGTGCATTTGACTCGGCAGATAATGGTTCAGGATTAGTGGGTGACAGTGTCACAATCGTGACTACAACTACAACCACCACGACAACCACAACCGGAAGTGGAGGAACAACAGGTGGAGGAGCCATACCGGTTGCCAATGCGACAGTTGCGCCTGGCGCAACTGAAGGTACGGTTGAAGGCGCAGAGGAAGAGAGGGGTAGTGCACCTGAGACAGAAGAAACCGAAGAAGGAGCAGTCCTTGGTGAGGAGACGGAAAAAGGAGCCAATCCTATGGTGTCAGCAATCACCTGGATGAAAGCGAACAAATTGTTGACCGCAGGAGGTATACTGATACTGGCGGCTTTAGTTTATGGTCTCATACAATATGCCAAAAAGAAAAAAGAAACAGATACGACAACCCAGAAACGATAAGGAAAGCATCATAAGCAGGGCACTTATCATATGCGGCGGACTGCTTATAATCGGTAGCATACTCATGCTTCTGACGATCTATGCGCCTGTTGCTGTGCAGGAAATCTCATATAGGACGCGTTTAAAAACTTCCAAAACAGCTGTTATCCACCCTGTTGACAGTGCATTTGCGATCGTTATCCCCAAGATCGGAGCTAACTCCAAAGTCATCTCAAACGTAAGTCCCTACAATGAAAAAGAATATCAGGTCGCGCTCACCAAAGGAGTGGCCCATGCCAGGGATACATCGCTCCCTGGGGAGCCCGGCAACAGCTTTTATTTTGCCCACTCAGCTGCAAACTGGTATCAGGCAAATAGGTATAATGCGGTTTTTTATCTTCTGACCAAGCTTGAGCCGGGGGACGATATCTATGTCTTTTACAAAGGCGAAAAATACAGGTATCAAGTGACAGGACATGAGTATGTAGACCCGGCAGACCTCACCTATCTTCACCAGCTGCGAAGCAAAAAAACCATAAGCCTTATGACCTGCTGGCCACCCGGCACCACTTTAAAGCGGCTTGTTGTGAATGCGGAACTTACTCTATGATAAGGATAATAATAACCTATAGTTAATTCACGAATTTCATGCTATAATATTATCCTTTATGCCTACGGCTATTGAGACAAGACCCGTCATACCCACATCCCATATTGAAAACGGTACAAGAGCTCCCGGTTTGGAGCAAAAATATCGAAAAATAAGTGTTGGACATGAACTTAAAAGAGATTTTGAGCTATCATTTGACGAACAAGCATTGGATTTGATTGATCCCGAAACAGGAGTGTTTAAGGATGAGACAACAATTGGATTAGTTTTTGAAGAGCTTGTTGTCAACTGTTTGGAAAAACCAGATGATCATATCACAGTAAAAGCAGGAGTCATATATGATCTTGAAACTCATGAGTATCATGTTGTAGTTGAGGACGATGTACATTATGATTCAACAAGAATTGCCGAGATTCTTCAAAATCTGAACTCGGATAAAATAAACAGAGACTTGCAGGACAAATGTGAGGGGTTAGCAATGGGAGGTATTGGAATTGCAGCAGGCGTAAAAATTGCACTTGCCAGATGGGGAGGCGGTCTTGAATATATAGCCACTCCTGACAATCGTATAGTAGCTGTCGCACATTGGAATAAAGATGTATATGACAACCCACATGAAGTTGATATGCCGTTTGTTGATGAGGCGCTTCTTGCTATGTCGCCTCCTGAGGAAAGGCTTCCTCATATGGAAGAAGCACTAAAGAGACGCATAGCAGAGGGACAGGATTGTACAGTAGAAGTCTATAGTCGCGAGAAGACTGAGAGCATTGTCAATAATCCATTGGTTGCAGAGCTGACTGAAGAGCTTGCCACGCCCAGTCTCGAAAAAAGATCATCTGAGCAGATACAGGTCACTGTACGTTATATATATGATGATGAAAATGATGAATATATTATTACCGTTGAAGATAATGTTGCCTACGGGGATGAGGAGCTTGATGCACTTCTTGCAGATCTTAGAAATACTACGACGAAAGGAAGTTTAGAGAGAGCCAGAGAAATACTTGGCCTATGGGCCGGCACTCTTTCGTTTGAGAGAGGAAGAGGAGGGGTCGTATGTGCAGTTGCAAGGTGGAAAAGGGAGGCTTTTGAAGCTACGACTTCTGCGTAATCTGATTATTAGATTTCTTCGTCAACAAATGACGCTGTAGTAAGCCTGTACGGCACTCAAAACGCTTATTGATAGCACTGAACTGATACTCAAAGAACTATTCTTATTTTACATGGCTTAATAATTTCTCTGCCGAAAGTAAAAGAATGCGAGCATATAAATAATTTTTATCTTTCAAAGCTATTTTAGTTTTATTAAGTTTTTCTTCAATAGTCATTATTAGCTGAATAATATATGTTTTATTATATTTGCTATTTTTTGCATATATTAAATTTTTTTGCTTTATCTCAAAAAGCAATTTCAGTTTATAATATTGAAGGTTGAGTAGAGTATAAGATTGATTTTCATGTGATCTATATTCATTATTACTCAGTAAAAGTTCAATTTTTGACAGTGCTGTAAACAATTTTGCTCTTATTTGAGAATCTGATTGTTTTTCTATGCTTTGAATAAGCTTGTTATGAACAACAAAAAGTTTTGTACCTAACTGTTTTCCAGTTCCTGACTTTTCAAGATTATTAATTACTTGTCCAATATATGCATCGTTAACCGAGGTATTGAGCTTTTTAAGAAATATTATAAGGTTATCTAGTATATCAACAGGCTGTTCTATGGGTTTTTCAGCATCGAATACAAGAGAATATTTCTCCAATTGACCAATGTGTGTAATCCATCCATCAACCTGTTGCCAGATTGTTCTGCTTGTTCCTAATTGACCTATAAGTATTTTATATGCTCCTGTTTCATGACCCTTTACATGTATGGTATATGGTCCAGACTCTGCATTCTTTATAAATACGATTCCTTTCTTCTCTTGATAAGTACGGTTATTTTTCTTAACTTCAATGCTTGCTGGTGATAGAACTATAAAAATAAGAGATGGAGTAAGAATGGTTTTTTTGCCTTCCGTTATGTCTTTTTCAAGGTAATTAATTTTAAGTGTTTGTAATATGTGTTCAATAGCCTCTTTTGAGTATATAAGCTCTCCATGATCTTTAAACAGAGTTGATATATGCTTCCCTAATGCAGCGCTATTTACCGTTACTGTATAATCGCCGGGAGATGATAAGGTGTGTTCAGGTCTTCCGTCGGGATATCGGTCCAGAAGTTTGTCAAGCAATGTTCTTTCCGTAATTATGTATCCTGATGTTGTTTCTCCTTTTTTTCCAACAATTGTAAATGTATTTTCATGTAATGTTTGATTTTTAATCAACAGATTATTCTTAATCTGCATGGAAGAGATAGGTATGAAGGTGTTTTTTTGTTTTAAAAAGTTGTAGATGGGAAATAAATTTTGCATAACAGGAAGATTTTTTACTGCGATTTGTCTATTTGTTTGGATACCATCACGATAAAGTTGTAGTATGAGTTGTTGTGTAAGATTAAAAATTATATTCCCTTCTTCAATTTCACCTGCTTCATAGAATTTATATACCTGCGCAACACCTTTATATGGAGAACCAACTGTTATAAGTTTGTGAAGGGAATTAGTTCCATATCTATCTATATATATTTTACCTATTAACCCACCAAGAGAATGTCCAATAATATCGGGTGTTTTTTTAAGACGTTTTCCATCAATAAATGATTTTAGTTCCTGTGAAGATTCATTAATATTTTTTCTCCAATCGTAGTAAAACATAAATAAATCAGTATTCTCTTTATATCCACAATTTTGAAGAGTTTTTATTATTCCGTCATACTCTTGAATAACCGGATTAATTTCCCAATTAGATTGATGAACTTGTTGGTTATATAGTATTGCTTTCTTATTCCAGGATGCAAAAAGTCCCGGAATAATAATAATTGGCCTTTTGTCTATATTTGGAGTTGGTGTTGGCAGTATTGGTGAAGGGAAAGGGATAGTTGGAGTGGGTTCTATTGTTGGTGTTAGAGTCGGGCTTATTATTGGAGATAGTGCAAGATTTAGCCGCCATCCGGTTGCTGAAATAGTACTATAGTACAACATGAACTGGTTTGGTGCTTGATGTACAAAAGGAAAGAAACCAGATATTGAAAGAGCTGTTCTTTGCGACCATTGAGAATTACATGAAAGATTTGAAGTTTTTATATACTCAATTCCATTTGCTGAGTGAAAAAAAAGAAAGAATTCATCCCCGGATTTAATTATAGATTTCGGCACAACATCTCCTTCAAGAAATGGATTAGTGTTGCACTTCAAAAAAGCACTTCCATCTGTTGATATTGCAAGACCCATATTCCATTTAGTATTAAGGCCTGTATAAAATAAATAATTATTGTTATTTTCACTATATATAACAGGTGACGATATGCCATTTGTTTCCCATGTTACGTCAGGTTCCAAAGTACTTTTGAGTGTTGAGTTATCAAAGTTTATTCCGTCAGTTGAGTTTATTTGCCATACTTTTGTATGTTCATTTGGTGGTGTGTTTGCGAAAAATAATATGTATTTATCTGTAGTTTTTAGGATTGATGGGTCATGAGTATCTTGTCCATTAAAAAAATCATATAATCTTTTTCCGTGCCACACTAAACCATCTGTTGACTCAGCATATGCTATACGAATCCCATTTCCCACAGACGTGTACCACATCCTGTATGTTCCATTATCAAAAATGATATTAGGTTGGGATATACCTAATTCTATCCAGTTATCATATTCAGAAGTCACGATAAGTGGATTTGAAGAAGACGGAATAAATTGTTCAAAACCATATATAGTTGGACAAAAGAATAATAAGCATGCTAAAAAAAACATAATATATGTTTTTTTCATAATACTTCATTTTTAATAACTATTTTTTGAAAGCACAATGGATTATATGCCACAAAAAAGCTATTTTTTCCTTATATAGAGCTCCAGAATAGAGCCATGGTACTTTAAGTTAAGAAGTCTATAAAATATGCGTGCAAAAAGACGATCAAACAAAAATATCTGAATTTTTTGTTTTAAGGTAAATCGTTTTTTTTTATCATTATCAGCTCCTTGATTACTTATATTCTTAGATAGATACTCTAACGATTTTTTTCGATATATAGATTTTAGAATACCCATAAAGTGTTCAGGATAACTGTAAGATGAGATTTTGAAGACTTCATAGTTTTTTGGAATTACATATTCAAATGACTTTCTTGAAAAAATCCATAAATGATCAGGTGGAGTAAGAAAAGTGTAATCTTGTTTTTCCCGATAAAAAAGATGAGAATCCAGATTTGGGGTTTCGATGTACAACACGCCGTCCTTAGATAAAAGATTGCAAGCCATTTTTATTATTTTTTTCGGGTCACGTAAATGTTCAATGGTATGTATTATAGTAATAAAATCGAATTTCATATTAACGCTTTTTTTATAAAACTCTTCAAAAGTACCAAAATAAATTGACTTAATTATTTGATTAATTGAGTCATGAGCTAGTTTGCTGTTTGGTTCGACGCCTTGAACGATGTAATCGTTTTTTTTTGCCTCATGAAGAAAGTAACCATATCCCGAACCAATATCCAATATTGTAGAATTGGTAATTTTTACTCTAATTGAACTCTTTGGTTTAAAGGATTTCAGGATTTGTTGAGCGCGAGTACGAATTATTTTCTCATTTGCTTTTCCGGCAGAATAATCAAAGTTATTTTGATAGTATTTCCCAAGTTTTCTGGCGTTGGGTTGCGGGTCCACAAAGAGTGTTAGACATCCATGGCATATATAATACGTGTAAATACCGACAATATATTTTAAAGAAATATCTGAGCTACGACACAACCTACATATTTGTTTCATAGGTCAATAAGTATATGAAAAATAAGTTCTATAAACAAGAGCCTATATGCTACAATAGTGGATAAATTGGGCGGTATTATTATGAGATGTGCCATATGCAAAGAAGAAGTCAATAAAGCGGTCAGGGTCGTGCATGGAGTTGAGATATATGAGTGCCTCCATTGCGACCTTGGTTTTGTTGACCAGACTCAAAAAGCAAGAAAAAGCAGAAAAAAGCTGTATAACCTCTCCGCATACAAAAAAGAGGAGCCACGCATTGCACATATGCTTGAAAATCATATAGATTCGATCATACGCTACAAGAAATCCGGATCCGTCTTGGATATCGGCGCCGGTTTTGGCTTGCTTTCATCACTTCTTCTCAAAAAAGGCAAGTTCAGTCTTACGGTTGTTGAGCCTTTTGTGACTCCATATTATCTGAAAAACAACGTATACCATCTGTATAAGATGACGATAGATACATTCCTGAAAAAAAACAGCAGGCAGTTTGATATAATCATCCTTTTTGATGTCATTGAGCATCTGAAAAATCCAACGGAAACACTTGCCGCACTCCGCAAAATCCTGAAAAAAAAAGGCATCATCGTCATACAGACACCTAACTACAAAAGTCTTATGCAAGAGCTGAGCCCCGACTGGTCCTGGTGGATGATACAGGACCATAAATGGTTTTATTCGTACAAGTCTCTTATCACGCTTGTTGAGAAAACTGGTTTAACTTCTCTCAATCAGACATCATATGAAGACTGGCATGATTTCAGTAAAAATCTGGATGCTCATTTCAAACGGTTTAAAAACAGGCACATGAGACGGATTGCAAAGATGTTGTTTTTCATACCGTTTACCCCTTTTTATTTTCTGTTCCGTCCTCTTCTTTGGAGGCTCGGATTTGGCGGACTCCTGTTTTCCATAAGTAAAAAATGATATATACTTTTTATCATGATGATCGCATTTGCAGGCTTTTTGATACGGGTACTCCTTTCTTATATTTTTGTGTATGTAGTAAATCATGACACCATAGGATGGGCAACGGTTGCCGACTATACATTACAACTCAAAAACATATATCCTTTTCCCGCTTATGAATATCACTCTTTTTTCCCTGCGTTTCTTTATATAGACGCTTTTGCCTTATGGCTTCAAAAGACCGGATTGCCGTTTATGTTTACGATTAAACTTATTTGTTCTATTTTTGATACCGGAGTGATATATCTTATATATCTCCTTTCCAAAAAAAACAAAAAAACAGCCTGGTTTTATGCTCTTAATCCTATTTCACTTTTTGTCATATGCGTCCACGGACAGTTTGAGTCGATCCCTATATTTTTTCTATTGCTTGGTATTTATATTCTCAAAAAAAAGAAAATTGCATTATCCGGACTGGTACTTGGACTTGCCGTGGTTTTCAAAACATGGCCGCTTCTTTTCACTCTTCCTTTGATCAAACGCGTATGGAAAGGCAGGTTCGTGCTGTCGATTGCAGCAGTTCCTGTTTTTATGGTCTTGCTGTATATTGTTTTATTTAATTCGCGTCTTATTGATATCATCCACTATGCCCTTTTTTATCGCGGACAAACCGGTAATTACGGCTTGGGATATATACTCAAAGACTTGGTATCAAGCACAACCATTCTTCGGGTATTTTCAAATGCTTTTCTTGTCATGCTTGCTTGTTTTACGCTTTTTAATACAAGAAAAGACGCAATTGAAGAGATTTTTGACCAGATGCTTTTTTTCTTTATTTTGTCTCCGAGTATGGGCATCCAATGGCTTATGTGGATGATGCCTTTTTTATTGCTTGTAGGACCAAGATGGCACATATTTACTGTTATAGCAGCTAGTTTCTATGTTGGGTTGGTCAATATGACATGGATCCTGCCCGAAAAACATTTTGGGATATACGATCAAATTCCGGTATTTGGAATCATTGCCTGGCTTGGTTTTATTATGATTGCCATATATAGAAAACACGGATTAAAATCGCGTATTCTGGTTTCCACAAGGCGCATTTAATAATAGCGCATCTGTATCGTGTTTACGATAGTTGCGAGGGTAAAGCCAAGGATGACTAAAAATATCACATGACCTGTTATTCCGGGTGATTTGGGAATGCGGTACTTTATATTTAGCATATGCGAGACAGCATATAAAACAAAAGGCAGAAATACAATAAAATATCTCCCTTGAGTACCGTCTATGGATGAGGAGCCGACAGGTTTCCAATTCAGATAAAAAACAGTCATCGTCAAAAAATAAGAAAAAAATATACTTAAAAAGATTAGAAAAATTTGTTTCCGTGTAAGTCGTTTGTCAATGAGGGGTATTGTCACATATAAGACAACAAGCGCGGCAATACCATATACTGCATATATCCAAAAAGGAAGCGAATAATCAAGCCATCCGAATATACCGATTATCCCTTGCGCATGAAATGCAAATAGGTCTATGGTTGAGTCAATAAAAGTACTCAGATATCTCAGGGGGTGGTTCAGTATATAAGCCATTTGACGAGCCGGGTTAATTCCCGGAGGATGATACGTGTAGCGGGTGGCTGACAGGAAAAAAGGTAGTTTTGCAAGCATATATCCTGTAAGTATTGTCAATATGACCAAGCCTGTTTTTTTTATATAACACAACGCTTTTGCACATATATTTTTTGCAGGAATAAGAAACAAAAGCAGCATCATTGGTTCAAATGACATCTTCATGATAAGAAACACAATAAATGAAACTGAAAGAAGCGCCAAATCATGACCTGTAAGTCTGCGTTTTTCGAACAAGTTTATAAGAAGCGTAAACAAAGACAGACCAGCAATATACTGCATCGCATCATAGTTATAGCCAGTTATCTGATGTATGAACATTGGGAGCGCATATACATAAAGAAGGATGGGTCTGTAAGCGGGAGTGTTTTTTCTGTAGAGATATATCATCACTAAAAATGCAAACAAAAACATCGTAAATCTTCCGATAAAAAAAGTTATATATACGCTTTGTGATAACAAGGTTGAAAACAATATACCGGCTGCATACGGTATGTACGCTGATCCGGGAAACATAAATTGGCCCCATGTTTGCTCTTTTACTTGTTTTGCATCTTCATAAGAACCGGAGCTGGCTTGAGCGTACCATACAGGGTCAAACTTCATCTCCCTCCGGTAGGGAATACTATTGAGATGCGGATCATGGATAAAATCACGATATTTTTTTTCGATTAAAAGCGACGTATCTTTCTCAGTCAAATATAGCTTTCCTTGGCTGAGTAGCAAACTACGGATAAAGTGTGCATGTTCATCAGGCTTTTGGAGCGGAGGCACAAGAAAAGTAAATGCAAGTCCAAGGATGAATACATAGATAAAGATATATTTGGAAATCAGGTTCATTGATGTATGATTATAGCATCACTGCAACTTTGCGTGTAGGAAAGCGTACATGTATCAAACTCCGTGTTTTCAAGAGTAAGGACAAGCAAGTGTTTTTGAGGTATAAAGTCGGAGTTTATGGGTAGGGGTACATATATCCCTGTGTCTTTTTTGATTGTTTTTGGCAGAGACCCTTTCGCATCATAAGAGCGAAGAGTCAGCTTATTGATGTCCTCAACACTAAAAGGGTGACTTGATGAATTCATATAGCGGATGGAATGTATTGTTAAATCCTCATGTGCTAGTATGAGCATGCCTCCATCGGTTTTTTTACATTCAAATAATCGACAGTATGGCACGTGTATATCCATACCCGGCTGCGGATATACGATATCACGGACAGTACAGTAGTTTTTGAAATAGGGCATAGTTCTTGTAACAATGACAGGTTTATATGCTTCAATATATGTCTTTACCTGTTTGGGAAAGTCAGTATATATCCCATGCGCAAAAAAATTCCATTGTTCATATAATGGACCGATTGTATGAAAGCGTTTATCAAGAAGAGGTATCATGGCGTCATCCGACAGATTTACATATGTATCGTTTGGTTCCATTGCATCTGTTAATGCAGCGTGAAACGAGTCTATAAGATCACGGTCATAGGAGGACATATGTATAAAGCGAAGAAACGGCAGTGTAGCAGACTCTGCCTTAGCACTTGCCAATCTGGGGCGGCTTGCATACGTCATGATGACAATCGCAAACAAGGCAACACAGATGAGACCGTAAGAAAATAGAGTGTTTGTACGCTTAGTTATAAATGCGCTATGGACCGTATATACAAAAAATCCGATTAAAGGAGTCGCTGCCCAAAAAAAATGTACAGGATCAACTGCCGGATAATATTGCATCCATGAGGCAAGACATATCAGGCCGGACATGAGAAGTGTTTTATTTTTTAGGCTTGCGTCTCTTGTCTTATGTAGGGCATACAAAGATTTTACCGTCATATATACAGAGCTTAATGGTATAAGAAGCCATATGATATTGAGATGAAAGGTATGGTTTTTTATGTATCGAGCTATAAACAGGCTTTTTAATACCTGGTCAACAGATATACCTCTTATGACTGTTGCGTATTTTTGTGCAAAAACAAAAGATTGTATCCACCAGTCAAGCATCGCTTGGTTTATAAATAAATACACAATAAACGGTATAAAAGCAAGAATAAAACCAGCTGTTACAAATAATAATTCCTTAAGTTCCTTTGCTTTTTTTCCGGAGTAGAAAAGCATGATAACATAATATGCCAAAACTGCTCCAAACATAAAGATTCCGACAGGTTGCCGTGATAGGAAAGTTAGAGCGATACATGCTCCTGTTGCAAATCCATACCACCTGTTTTTTTTCCTAATAAGAAAAAGAAGTGTGAGCAATAATAAAGATTGAAAAAACAATGCATATACTGATGACCATGGCAATAGCGGTACCGTATAAAAAGGCGATAATGCGAACCACAAAAAAATAGATGCTATCACAAGGCTCCAAGACATAAAGTGCGACCAGACGATGGCAAGGACAGATATAGTCAACGCATAAAAAAGTACCGTTTGCACGCGAAGTATGTATAGATATTGTCCGAAGAGTTTCACCGCAAAGCCCTGCAAAAAAGGAGCAACCATGCCATATGGTGTAAAAGTCTCACGGAATAGGATGCGGCCTTGCGCTACATCTATGGCAGGCTTAAGCCATATGGAGTCTTCAAGCGTGCTCATCTCAATAAAGGAAAAAAGCAGTATAAACAGGAAAGAAACTATGAAAACGGCAACAATTTTCATTGCTTTTAAGTATAGCAAAACCAAAAGACACACTTCCCTATAAACAAAATATAAAATGGTCGTATAATATAGCCATGCGTAGAAAACTATCCGTTTTAACAGTGACTTACAATGCAGAAAAGCTTTTGGATAAGTCGCTGTCCTCAGTTGAGGGTTTAGCTGACGAGATAGTGGTTATCGATGCATTTTCAACTGACAAAACCGGACAAATCGCTTTGAGACATAATGCCAAACTTTACAAAAGACGCCAAATCTCCTTTGGTGATCAGCGAAAATACGGGATAGAAAAGTGCAGAAACGATTGGATTCTTATGCTTGACTCGGATGAAGTTCTGACCGTCGCTATAAAAAAAGAAATAGAATCTGTCCTAACATCTGATACTGATAAAGACGGGTATTATATCTATTTTCAAAATCATTTGTTTGGCAGACCGATTTATCATGGAGGTGAAAACTATACAAAGCTGGTTTTATTCAGGAAAGATGCCTCAAAGATCATCTCATCGCTCATTCACGAACATGTCGAGGTTCAGATCGACAAAACCGATTTTCTTAAACACAAAATCAGACATTATTCATACAGATCCCTTCCCCAGATGCTCCGGAAATTTACACACTATGCAAAATTGGAAGCGGAACGCAAACTTAAAGCCCATGAAAAAACAAGTATTTCAAAAATCATACGATACCCTATTCACATGTTTTGGTCACGATATATAACAGACAAAGGATATAAAGATTATTATTTACGAATTATTCTTGATACGGGATTTGCCTACATGGAGTTTATGACCTATGTATTTATGATCTTTTACCAAAAGAAAAAACATAAGCCCCAAGATTGTGGGCCATGCCATGATACTTGTCATTGCTCCTAAAAAAAATATTTTAGGTTCATACGAAAAAATAATATTGCTTGTACCTTTTGGTATATGTACTGACCTGAATATTAGGTGTTTGTTAAGCTGCGATTTTACATTGTTTACCGACACCGTCCATCCGGGGTAGTACATGTCCAAAAGGACCAGATACGCGGATGATGTTGACGTTGCCAGTATCTGTATATTATTTGAAGTGTACGATATGATGTCGGCTTTGTTTACAAAATTGTGATTCAAGTCTGCTACATATGCACGCGGATATACCTGCTTGTTTTGAAATACCCAAAAATTCCGGTTGATACGGGAGTCAAAATATGAAAATGCGGCAATATAATCGCTGTTTTTTTCAAGCTCCTTTTTATATCTTCCTGAAGTAAGAATATACTTTACATTGAGATGATCCAGTTCACGTATGCCCGGCTCAGGAAGCGATATTTCAGTTGGTATATTGGTATTACTTTTGGGAAAAAAATCTGCATATTCTTTATGCACAATTGAAGCATACCCGCCAACAGATTGAAGTTGCGCCGGTATGTTCGTATTCGGTTGAAAAAAATCCAGCGCTTTTATTGCTTCATATTCAAAATAACCAGGATCACCAAACGGCGGCTTTGCCCCTGGGTCAGTATAGGTCAGAATGCGATAATGATAAGCGTCTTTTTTTAAAAATTTTTCAATTGGGGAGCGTGTTTCAAGAACCGTCTTTTTTGAGACGATGTAATTGTTGTAAGCAAAAAACATCAGCTCGGTTATTACTAAGAAAAGAAAAAAGAATTTTAAATGATAACGAAAACGTGGATATTTCTGAAAAAGAAATAGCCACACAATAAACAAAAAAATTGTCAGAAAAACTGTCAAAACATTCATAGTCCACAAATGAAAAATGATCATCATTCGCGAGGCTGAATATTCAAGAAAGCGGGAAGTAAAAGTTGCGTGCAGTATATTGTCACAGGCTGTCATAAAGTCCTGAAACCAGAAAAAACCATATATTTTTATGTAGAGAATCACGCAAAAAAATACGAGAAGCAAAAAACCAAAGAGAGCGAATTTTTTTTCAGTGAAACTCTTTTTGTTATCGTATTTTGCCACAATGTTTTCGTATCCGAATCCGGATAATACGGCCAAGCAAAATGTATAGACGATAAGAACAGCGCCCGGCGATCTGAAGCGAGATATAAAGGGCAGTACATAAAAAGCCGTCAAATAAATCGGTGAATATTTACCTAATGCAAGTAAAAGACTTATTAAAGCAGCCAGCCCAAAAAAAATGACATTACGGTTTTTCATTCTTAACATAGCCAGAGATGAAAGAATCAATGGGATAATGCCCATATAACCATTTATATCTGCAGTTGCCCCCCATGAAGTACCTTTTCTCATCACGCCGAAAAAGTTAGGCAGTATAAGCCGTATGAAGGAGATAGCAGAGACACTTCCTGCATAGCCAAGATCTCTTACCGGTCTTGTCGAAAAGCGTGCATATTCAAGAAACGGCAAGGTCTGTACGGCAGTAAGAAAAAGCATGGGTATATAGATGACTGTTATATATCCAATTTTTCTTGCCGTGTTAGCTTTTTTTGAGATCATGTAGAAAAAAGAAAATAGGACAGTGTAATAAAAATACTGTATATGTCCTCCGAACAAACTCATTGAAAGAATGATTGATGCAAAAAGAGCATATATAATTTTTTTTGATGTGTAAAGATATTCGATAAATACAAACAAAAGCGGGATCCAGACAATTGTATTGAGAATGGCTGTATTCATGGTATGTGTCATTATTGAGCCGGAAAACATATAAATTACTCCCGCAAGTACTGACGCAATGCTTGTGAGCTTGATTGTCCGGCAATACCAATACATTGTTATACCCGAGCATATGACAGCAGTGACAATTGCAAAGGATATGGCTTTTAAAGGCGCAAAAGCCAGATAAAACATATTGAAGGGTGAAAGAAGACCAAGGTTTATATCGGCAAGCAGTGGCGTACCTGAAAAAATATACGGATTCCATAAGGGCAGCTCTGATTGTTGCAGCATCTTTAAAAAAAGTATTTTTGAAGGCATGTTTATGGTAAGGTTGTCTCCTGCAAAAAGAACATAATCCAAAAACAATACATCAAAAAAAAACACCAATCCCAAAAAAATGATAAATAGTACAGGCAGAACCTTTTTAATAGAGAGCAAGAATTTGATCATACCAATGATACGGGTATTGTATATAATTACTATACGCAAATCAATGTTTTATATGACTGCAACAAAACAAAATCTAATTCGTGTGGGAATAGACGGAGGTGATTTTGTACCGGGTCAGAAAGTCAGAAGCGGCATCTCCCGACTTGTTGATTCTTTTGTGCGCACATTGCACGAGTACCCCGAAACACGCATACAGTGGTTTTATTACCATTTCAGCCCTAAAAATAATAAGACTCCTATACTCAAGTTTGTCAGACTTCCGAGAAGATTTTTTTCTTCGTTATTTGTACCTCTGGCATTATTGGCGCAAAGAATGGATATATATCTTGCTTTTTCCGGTGTTCTGCCAAGCATCCGTATTTTTGATAAAAAAAGCATTGTTTTTTTGCATGATTTTGGTTTTTTCGATAATCCCGAAAAATATAGGTTTCCGGAAAAAATGAAGTGGCAGACCGAATATGCGCTTTTTGCAGCAGACCGAATCGTAGTGTTTTCCGATTATATTAAAAAACAGGTCTTTGAACGTTTTCCAAAGATAAAAAAAGAAAAAGTAATCCGGATTTATCCCGGAGCAGATCATATTGTTGACACCAATACAGTCAAAAAACCCGATTACAGATATTTTCTCTTTGTAGGTGTTATAAAACCGGCCAAAAATATTGAAGAGCTGTTTTTAAGATTTTCCATGGTTCGCAAAATGATAAAAGGAGCCAATTTTAAGCTTGTTCTCATCGGTAGTAAAGAGAGACAATATTTTGACAATCTTACAAAAACAAAGGCTTACCTGGAAAACATAGACAATATCGTTTTTGTTGAAGACGCAACAGACGATGAGTTATACTGGTACTATAAGCACTGTATAGCGCTCCTTAATGTATCTTATGAGGAAGGTTTTTGCTATCCGGTTGTGGAGGCCCTACATCTGGGTTGTCATGTTGTCGTAAATGACCTAGCATTATATAAGGAATTCAAATCCATATATAGAACTCTTCATATCATGAAAAATACTGACGAATATATCGTGGAGCTTGTGAAACTTAGTGTAAACAATATTGCATTCAACCGAAAAGAAGTAACTGTTAAAGCGGTCATCACGAACAAAACCACACAACTTACATGGAAAAACTTTAGAAAAGATCTAATAAGCGTTATAAACACAGTCGCATCATGAAAATAGCTGTGATTGCCGTTTTTTATCATACACCGGACAGTGAAAAAAAAAGACTGGCACAAGAGATAGCAGGACTTGGATTTTCCTCATATGACACATACTTTGTTGATAACACAGAGACAAAGCATGGATATGCGCACGGAGTAAACATCGGTATAAAAAGAGCTTTAAAAGACAACTGCGATGTTTTCGTGATAATAAATCCTGATATCTCATTTGATTCACTTAAAGCCCGTGACATTTTGAAGCCAAGCGCTCAATTTGACATATGGGGTTTTGCCATGAAACAGGGAAGAAATATCTATTACGGAGGGGAAATAGACAGATGGCGGATGAGCGGTGGACTTATATTAAAAAAACCAAGAAAACGTTTCAGTCGCACTGATTATGTTACCGGGTCACTCATGGTTTTTACCAAAAAAGCGGTTGATCAGGCAGGTTTTTTCGACGAGTCCTTTTTCATGTATTATGAAGATGTGGAGTTTTGTCATCGTGCATTCAAAAAGGGACTGCGGGTGGGTATTGATTCAGAAAAGACATATACACATTTTGAGTTGTCTCAGGGATCCAGTAAAAAAAACATATTCTTGGCTACAAACAGACTGAAATTCTTACTCCTACATGGATCTTTATTCCAAAAAATCCGTGAAGCTGTAAGAATTCCCATAACCCTTTTTGAAGAAAGACATATTTTCTTCTCCTTACTGTTTTCCTCTGCGTTTGTAAAGGGTTTTTTTGGACTGAACGCATCGGGGTTTATCAACAAGATTTTGAACTTCATCCTATTTCTTTTTATGGTACGATATCTTTCGGTTGGGGATTACGGCATATATATCCTTGTATGGGCTCATGTAACGATTCTTTCTCCTCTCGTTGATTTTGGCACCACCACATACGGTATGATTTATCTTCCAAGGGAAAAAAAAGAAAGATTATATTCTCTGTTTTCGCTGAGACTTGTCCTTTCCTTTGCGATTTTCATCCTTACCGTTATTCTTGCATTTCTCTTTGGATACCGTATGTCGATCGTATCATTTATTACCCTTACATCGTTTGTTATTTTTTTTAATATGACCTCTGGTATGCATCTTATCGTATCTTCAATCCGTGAAAAAGTTATCCAAAATTCACTTATTTCAGTTCTCACCAATATGGTAATGATCATCGGACTAATTATCGCCGTTGTCGTCTGGAGACAAATCTCTGCTTTGTTTATGGTCCTACCTTTCTTTTATATCTTATATTCTTTTCTTTATCTTCTGCTTATCAAAAAGATGGTCGGCGGACTCAGAGTATCGGTTAATATAAAAGAATGGGTTGTAATAGTAGGTAAGTCATACATATTTGTACTTATAGGCTTGTTTGCAGGTATTTATTTCAAGATTGATGTGTTTATTCTGAACTTTATGAAAGGAACCGAATCTGTTGGAATTTATTCATCGGGATACAAATTTCTTGAGGCAATGATCATGCTTGCTTCAAGTTACAATACATTATCCGCTCCTATTTTTTCAAAAATTGCACATACGGATAAAAAAATGCTTATGCCTAAAATAGGGAAGCATGCCTTGTTTTTAGGGGTGATTGGAATGTCTGCGGTTTTTTTGACACATTTTCTGGGTCCATGGATATTGCCTTTTATATTGAAAGGCGATTGGACGCACTCGATACAGGTGGTACAAATTGTCATATGGGCGCTCCCTTTTATACTCTTTAATTCGATTTTGCTGAATATCCTTTATGTGTCTGAATTACCGTTTGTTGCCGTTTTGCTTTTTATAAGCTTATCATTCATCAATCTTTTATTAAACTACGTGTATGTTCCGCAATACTCATATTTTGCATCCTCCTATATTACGGTTCTTACAGAAATCATCAGCCTTTCAGTTCTTATGATATGTGTTTTTATCATTTTCCGCAAAAAAATATTTTATGATTAAAGTGGCATGGGTTCGCGGAAGTCATCTTAACCGTTTTGAGGGACAAAACTATATTTTCAAAGACTCCATACGGTTTGTAGGGTTTGGATCTATGCATTCAATACACACTGACCTACCTTTTCCGGTAATAAGACTTCCGACCATAGGTGACTATATCCCTGTTACGAGACCGATCAAAATAATAACAAACCGACTGTTGGGAGACGCTCAAGTACTTTTTGGTCTTAGCATGTATGCCAAGGAATTTGATATATTTCATACTGCCGACCCTCACTATTATTACTCATATCAGCTTGCACGCTTAAGAAAATCAGGCATGATAAAAAATCTTATTGTTACTTCATGGGAAACCATACCTTTCAATAATGAAAGCGTTGCAAAAAAAAGGGAAATCAAGCGTTTTGTACTTGACCAGGCTGATAGTTTTCTTTGTTATACTGAACGGGCAAAAGACTGTCTTCTGATGGAAGGCATAGAAGAAAAGAAAATAACCGTATGCAAACTTGGCGTTGATATCAGGCGGTTTTCCCAAAATACATCATATAAAAAGAAAGCAATGAATGGAATTACCATACTTTTTGTCGGACGCCTTGTTGAGGAAAAAGGCATACTTGATTTATATCATGCATTTTCAGTCATAAAAGCACGCAATGACAATATACATCTTAATATTGTAGGTAAAGGACCTTTGCAAAACAGACTTGAGTCTATGATACGTAAAGACAATTTGACGGGATACGTAACAATAAAAAACCTGTCCTACGATCAGATGCCGAGCGCCTACAGTACGTCTGATCTTATGGTGCTTTTGTCGAAAAAAACAAAAACATGGGAGGAACAATATGGTATGGTGCTTGTTGAGTCTATGGCCTCAGGCATTCCTCTTTTGTGCTATGAAACTGGCGCAATATCCGAGATTATCGGAAACGCAGGTATTTTGACAAGCCCGGATGATCAGTCAGAACTTATCCTTGCACTTGTCAGGATGATAAAGGATAAAAATCTGAGGCAAAAACTTGGTACAATGGGTAGAAGACGTGCTGTGGCATATTTTGACAACTCCAAAGTAGCCCAAAATATCAGCCGTTACTATGTACGTTGTTTTGAAAATCGAAAATGATGAAAATATCAGCTGTTATACTTGCTAAAAATGAAGGGAAGAATCTGGAGGGCGCTATACAATCCGTATCTTTTTGTGATGAAATCATAGTCATTGACGACAACAGTACTGATGCAACAGCGCATATATGCAAACAATATAGAGTGCGTCATATCATACACGGTTTGCAAGGAAGCTTTGCAGAGCAGAGGAATTTTGCAATGAATCAGGCAACTCACAACTGGATCATATACGTGGATGCAGATGAGACCATAACGGATAAGCTTCGGGAATCTATTGAAATGATAAAGAAGGATGGCGACATTCATAACGCCTTTTATATTAAACGACGTGATTTCTGGTGGGGAAGGGAGTTGAAGTTTGGTGAGACATGGAAAGCCAGAAGATGTGGGATAATTCGACTTGTTAAAAAAAATAAAGGCAGGTGGATCGGAGATGTACATGAAACATTTGTGACCGAAGGCAGAGTCAAAATCCTTGACGGTTTTATTGATCATCATCCCCATCAAACACTTAAAGAATTCATCCATGACATAAATGTGTATAGTACAAGACGTGCGCACGAACTTTATCATAGACAAAAGCATGCAAATATTGCTGCAATCATTGGTTTTCCTTTGATGAAATTTATCTTGACTTATGTTATATATCTTGGATTTTTGGATGGCGCACCGGGATTTGTTTATTCATTTCTCATGAGTTTTCACTCATTTTTGGTACGTGCAAAGCTTTTTCAATATAAGGAGATTGATATGTCTTAAATAACTTATGACTCATGCCATACTGATCCTGGAAATTGTTGGTGTAATTGGTTTTTTACTTGGTCAGTTGGGAAGAATTTCTTTTTTGAATCAGCAGATAAATATTTATCCGCATGAAATCTGCATGATTGCTTCCCTGATAATAATGGTAATAAAATATAATATAAAGCCTCTTAAAGCAAACGATCTTCATAAAAAAATTAAATATTTCATGGCATGGCTTACTGTTTCTTTTATTCTGACAGTGCCTTTGTTTGACTTGTACGAGAGTTTTGTTGGTGGTCTTTATTTTTTACGGCTTGCATTATATTTTGCGCATTTTTTGTATTTTTTACATTTCATATCTTCAAAAAAAATATATATGAATTACTTGTATAAACTATTGGTTTTGATCGTACTGGGACTTATATCTGCGTCTACGTTACAGTATTTATTTTATCCGAATTTACGTAATTTGCTTTATCAGGGCTGGGATCCTCACCTTTACCGGGTTTTCGGCTTTTTTTTTGAACCGTATCTTGCCGGTGCTTCGCTTGGATTAAGTTTATATTTTGTTTTGTTCCGTCTTCAAATGAAAAAAACATGGAAATTTCTTAAAACATTGCTTCTACTAATGATATTTATATTGATAGTTCTCACTTTTTCCCGTACGGTTTATCTTGCATTTTTAATCAGTCTGATTTTTCTTTTAATAAGGGAGGGAAAGTATGTTTTAATATTACTTTCTGTTTGTGCCTTTGTTTTGACTGTTTTTTTAGCGCCAAAGCCTGTTGGCGTCGGTGTGCAGCTCTATCGTACATTTTCAATAACGACCCGTATAGACAACGCGTTAGAAGGTACAAGAATGTGGCTTAAGTATCCTATATTTGGTGTCGGATATAATCGTATACGGTATGCAAAGGCAAATCTCGGTCTGACGGGCAAATATGACAGTTCACATGCAGCATCATCGTATCATTCGACTTTTGTCACCGTATTGACCGCATCGGGAATACCCGGACTTTTACTATTTTTTTTGCTCCTTATAACACTTGCCCGTATCTCTCCGGCTTCATCTATCTATATGCTGTTTCTCTGCATACTATCTCTCGGGGATAATGTACTCATACATCCGTTTATGCTTTTTTATTATCTGAAACTTCTGGTTTATGAAAGCTCTAATCTTCTTTGGAGTAATGCACGGTAACTGTCTTTGATTCCCTGTTTCCCACAATATCCTCGGCGATTATCTCTATTTTATTTTCACCTTCTGATAATTTATAGTATGTCTGGAATCCTCCCTGTGCATCTACAACTACGGGTTGGTTGCTGATTTTTACGTATGTTTCACGATCTGTTTTGCCTGCAATTCGTATCTCCTGCTTTTCTGTTTTGCTGTTATCAACTGGCTCGCTTATTTCAAGCAATGGCTTTTGATTTTTATATATAACAGTATACTTCGTGCTTTTTTTTGTAACTGTATCTTCTTTGGATTTTGCTATGAAATACACGGTATTTTCTCCTGTTTCAAGACCTGATATCTCCTCGGAAAATGTGTCTCCCACGACCATGGCTTCAGTTACTTTTTCATGGTTGAGGTAAACTTCGACTATATCAAAGTTAACTGTTGTTCCTGATACGACAAGATGAGAACTGCTGGTTGCACTTGGAAGAGAATCCACAACTATACTTGTAAGCTCAGGCCTTACATCTGTGTCGCTAGGTAGATTTCTCGCCTTATTTGCCAGCTGATTTATCATAAGGGATCCGTTTATAAGTATCTTAAAGCCGACGGTTGCCAAGAAAATCAAAAAGGCAACAAACAGGGCTATAAAGACTATCACCCGATAAGCAAGTTGTTTGGTTTTGTGTCTTTCGTATCTGCCCATTATCCTAAATTGTAACACGCGCTAAACTATTATCAACCAATATCATGCCGTGGTCTCCGTTTTGAGCCAGCTATCGGAGTTGAACCGATGACCTACTGTTTACGATACAGTTGCTCTACCAACTGAGCTAAGCTGGCATATGGCTCAACTATTTTATCAGATTTCAAAATTCAATCCTAAAGGAAGATGGTCAGATACATTTGAAGGCAGAACACTGAAATCCTTTATCTTGATGTCTTTGGTAACAAGTATATAATCAACAACATTTCTTGTCTTTCCATGAAGTTCGTTTGTGACTGGGCGGGTTGAATGGACTTTATATGTGTCAACAAGACTGACAAATCTATCATAAAAAACCTTCATTGATTGAGTATCAGGAAACAGATTAAAATCGCCGCATATTATCGAAGGATAATTCACACTAAGGGCCAGTTCTTTTATCCTGCTGCATGCTTCTCTGGCTTTATCCGTACCTTGCTTATGCCTGGTCCAGATGCCATGATAGTTAAGAATTCTTAGTTTCTTTTTGTTAATATGAAGATCAACTACCAGAACGCTTCGATAATCCTCTTCAGGCCATAGACTCCAATCGGTAGTCTAGGTGAAGTGGTTTTGCAAAAAAATATTCTGGCCCTTGATCATATGGAATCTTGTCCTGACATAATTACCAAACTCCACTTTTCCGCCAATGGTAAAGGCAAAGCGGGATTTGCCATGGAAATCCTTTTGCTCAAAATCGGACATGATGGAGTTTGGAGCGAAAAATGAGTGGTGAAGTTTGGGTGTTGATCCGTCAATCGCGTCCTTTGAGATAAGTTCCGGATTTGCTGTATCATCAACTTTTTTTGTCACTTCCTGAAGGGCAAGTATATCGGCATTTTCTTTTTTTAAAAAATCACCAAGCTTTCTATTGTTTTTCTCAAAAAGTCCTACATTGAGCGATATAAGCCTCATATTGTTTTCAATATATTTTATACATTAATTTTTCAGTATTCTTACAGATTTTTCATTTATTATATTTAAGATGTTGGTCTATGATAGAGTTAATAGCTTTGCTCCTTATTATAGCAATTGGTACGAGATAAATTGCTGGGTAACAAACTTCATTTTAAGAGCGGCGGACGGGATTTGAACCCGCAACCTTCTCCTTGGGAAGGAGACATTCTACCGTTGAACTACCACCGCACTACTAGTATTTTAACATGATAATGAAGGAATGATTTTAAAAATTCATTGTCAGCGGGGGATAAGAAGTTTTTGTCCGGCTTCAATATTGTAGGGAGACGGAATATTGTTTGCTTCAATTATCTTCCACATAAGATTACCGTCACCATAAGATTTTTGCGCGATTAAAAAAAGATAATCGCCGGGTTGTACGATGTATTCAGATTCTTGTATAGTAGGTTCTGATGTTGATGCGGCAGCAGGAGTCAAGTCTCCTTTTGTAGGCGAACGCTTTGCAACGCTTGGTATAACAAGCACCTGGCCTTCGTTTAGGATATAGGGTTCTACCAGGTTATTTGCACGCGCTATATCATAGGCATTATAACCTGACCCGTAGTGCTTTTCCGCAATCTGCCAAAGATCCTCACCTTCACGCACCGTATATTTTATGCGTGTAGTAACAACATGTTTTTGAGTAGTAGATTTTTTTGATGAGTATTTTCTTATAATAAAATTACTAAAGATAAAGTATGCTGAAATTACAAATACCAGTAGTCCAAACAATAAATACGGAAGTCTTTGCCGTATCACAAGCATAGTATAAACACGGTAATTAATATCAAGCTTTCTTGGTTTGGTCATATCGAGTGTAGTAAATACTATGGTATGATACCATATCTGATAATAAATTCAACATTTATTGATTGCGTTTTATGCTCAGTAAGTGCTATAATTACAGCAGTAATTATTTATTATAAATTCTAAGGGGGGTGAAAAAAATATGAGTATATCAATAATTCTTATCGGTATTGCTGTTTTGTTTGCGGTTTATCTTATTGGTACATACAACGGACTGGTTATCTTGAAAACCAGGATACAGGAAGCATTGTCAGGTATTGATGTTCAACTGAAAAGAAGGGCAGATCTTATACCTAACCTTGTTGAGACAGTCAAAGGATATGCCAAGCATGAAAAGCAGGTGTTTGAAAATGTCACAAAAGCACGCAGCGCACTTATGTCGGCAGATTCACTCAGTCAAAAAGCAGAAGCAAACGCAGGACTTACAACTGCTTTAAAGTCACTTTTTGCGGTTGCCGAGAGTTATCCGGAGCTTAAAGCAAGCACTAATTTTCAGGACTTACAGCGACAGCTTGAGGATACTGAAGACAAAGTAGCATATTCACGACAGTTTTATAACAGCAATGTGCTTGATTTCAATACCCGACTGCAGATATTCCCAAGCAGTATCATTGCCAACATGTTCGGATTCAAACAAGCTGAGTTTTTTGCAGCAACAGATGAAGAAAGAAAAAAAATTGAAGTCAAGTTTTAAGAAACGGGAAAACCATACGATTTTCGATTATACCGTTTGATTTTTTTGTAATCAGTTTTCTATATGACAATGTCTGTATATTCACAGGTTTCAGCCAATAAAAACAGAACATATCTTATTTTCGGACTTTTTATCTTCCTGGTTACAGGGTTTTTTTATCTTGTAGGCATATATACGCAGTCGTCCGCATCATATTTTGTCATGGGTCTTGCATTTTCTCTCATATCAACAGCCGGAAGCTATTTTTTTTCTGACAAAATTGTTCTTTACACGGTTGGTGCTAAACCTGCGACAAAACAAGAGCATTTTGATTTTTATACGGTTGCGGAAAATCTGAGTATTGCGGCTGGACTACCTATGCCAAAACTATACGTTATTGATGATGCATCTCTGAATGCATTTGCAACCGGCAGGGATCCAAAGCATGCCGTAGTATGTGTGACAACTGGTCTTTTATCCCGACTTGAAAGAAGTGAGCTTGAGGGAGTTGTAGCGCATGAACTATCGCATATCAAAAACTACGACATACTTCTTGCATCGATTGTCAGCGTACTTGTGGGTACTTTGGCTCTTGTCTCTGATCTTATCATGCGAAATATGTGGTGGAGCGGACTTAAGGGAAGGGACGATGACAATAGAGGAAGCGGCGGTAATCCTCTTTTTTTTGTTTTCATGATTTTTGTTTTCATTATTACTCCCATTACCGCAACACTTATCCAGCTCGCCATATCAAGAAAGCGTGAATTTCTCGCTGACGCTGATGGAGCTTTGCTCAACCGGTATCCCGAAGGTCTGGCAAAGGCACTTGAAAAAATCAGTCAGGATAGTCAACCGCTTGCATCTGCAACCACATCGACGGCACATCTTTTTATCTCCAATCCATTCAAAAAAAGCAGATCAAAAAACTGGCTTTTGGGTCTTTTCAGTACTCATCCGCCCGTATCCGAGCGTATACGAATATTAAGAAGCATGTGATGGGAACTCATATATCTGCAAATGAGATATGTTTGGATTATTTATCTAAGTACCTATGTGTGGAATAGCCGGTTTTTATGGATTCAGAAATGACGAGTTGATTGCGAGGTTTTCAGATTGGCTGCAGCATCGCGGACCAGATGGAGACGGCTTTTTCTTATCAGATGAAATAACTCTTCTAAACAGGCGTCTTGCCATAATCGATATTCAGGGAGGCGATCAGCCTATTGAAAATGAAGACGGAAACATAGTCGTGGTTTACAACGGAGAAATCTACAATTACCGTGAATTAAGAAAAAAACTGATTGACAAAGGCCATCATTTTAAAACAAAATCAGATACCGAAGTAATCGTGCATGGTTATGAAGAATGGGGTGATAGATGCTTTGAGTATCTGAATGGGATGTTTGGCCTTGCACTATATGACAAAACAAAAGAAACATTGATCCTTGCAAGAGATCATTTTGGCATAAAGCCTCTTTATTATACAGTAATGCCTAATGACGAGAATCCAAAAGCAAAGCTGGTTTTTTCTTCGGAAATCAAACCCATTATTTACAGCGGTCTTATAAAAAACAAGCCAAATGACAGGATTATATACCGTTATTTGCGGTATCGGATACATGATGACGGAGAAGATACTTTTTTTGAAGGCGTCAAGCGTCTTCTTCCGGGACAAATGATGACTTTGAGGCATGGAAACATAAAGATTAAGTCGTATACAAATCTGAAAAACGAGCTTCTTGCAAACTGTAGTGGTCCGGGAAAAAGTTTAAACGAGTCTGATGTCTCGGATTTTAAAAAACTCTTAACCGATTCGGTAAAAGGCAGGCTCATATCCGAGGTTCCGGTTGGCACTTGTTTATCCGGAGGTATTGATTCATCAAGCGTTGTTGCACTTATTCGTAAGCTTCTTGATGAACATGCATCTGAGGCAGAGTCTGTTGGTAATATACAGAGAACGTTTTCTGCAGTATTTCCATATTCGATAAATGACGAGGAAAAATATATAGATTTGTTTTTACAGAACTCAATAAATATAAAGGATTACAAAGTATATCCTAAGGCAAAAGAATTGTTTCAAAACCTAAAAGACTTTGTAAAAACACAGGAAGAGCCCACCATAAGTACAGGGCCATACGCACAATATCAGGTAATGCGAAGGGCTCGAGATTATGTTGCAGTACTTCTTGACGGACAAGGTGCTGATGAAATTATGGCAGGTTATTTGCCCTATCACTTTGTATATTTTAACCAGCTGTTAAAAGAAAAGAAATATAAAATACTTGCAAAGGAGCTTATTCAATCCCTTGATATCATAGGAAGATATTTTTGGATGTTTCTGATAAATAAAAATAACGGTGTTATACATAAACTGCTCAATAAGGATTTTTCAAAAAAATTCAAGAATGAAATCTATACTATCGAAAACAGGTGTCTGAAAAAGCGTCTTATAGAAGATATTTTTATAAACAGCCTTCCGGCACTTTTGCGGTACGAAGACAAAAATGCCATGCGCTTCTCCATTGAAGGTCGTGTTCCTTTTCTTGACTTTAATTTGATAAGAAAATTATTTACTTTACCAGATTGCGCCATCATTGAAAACGGATGGAATAAAAACATCCTGCGTAATGCAGTAAAAGATATTATTCCTGAAGCGATAAACAAGAGGCGCAATAAAACAGGATTTACAACCCCTGAGCATGAATGGTTTTTAGAAATTGGAGAGGAAATAGAAAAGATTTTCATGAATAAGGATTTGCGCGTCAAAAAATACATAAATCAAGCTGAACTCATACTGGCCTTTAAAAAATTTATGAAAAAGGAAAATGACGATACCATGCTTTTTTGGCGGGTACTGAATCTTGAATTGTGGTTAAAGGAATTTTTTGCTGATCATAATCAAAATTTTCCGGTACAATCAATAAAAAAGATTGAATCCTCCAAGAATAAAGCATTCAATAAAGATATCCGTCTTAACGGAAAAGTATATGCAAGACATACTATCAAAACCGATCTTTTCGCCAAAGGTGATGCAGTTGCCGATAAAATCTCACAAATCCTATACGACTCAATTAATCAATTAATCAAGTCAGATGAAAGATATAAGTCAAAAAAATGGTTTGCGGTTGTATCTGAAAAAATTGTCGCAACCGCTCAAGGAAGATCGTATTTTGTTTGGGATATACAGCCAAGTTTTCTTGCATATATGCTTTCACGTCTGGTAAGTCGTGTTCCTTGGGGGATTGGTTTGGGAAGTCCTTGGACTATGCAACTTGCAATCCAAGAGGTTGGGATATGGCGGATATTATGCGCTACATTTGTATCAGGCTTCACAAGACCGTTTGGCATACGAGGACTTTTTTACCGTATAGCAGGTAAGGAAGCAGCTGGTATTGATGGCCCAACTGAGTACTCACTTTACCCCGCAAATCTATCAGCCAAACTTTTACCAAAAAACCCCAAAAAAGTGTGCTATGAGATAGACCGAAAAATTCTGCATCGATTCAAGATTTCAAATCTTAAACACCGTGGTTCAAATCCAAGCATGCACTTTCAAAATTATATGGGATCGGCAATAATTGACGCCAATGATATTGGCCGAAACGTCCTGGGAAACAGCACATCATTACCTGATAAACTTATTGAGGATGTATTTCAGGATAATCCGATGGGTCAAAGCGATGAACAAACACCGGTCACAATAGTCTTTATTAATTAAACTATTATTATGTCTATTCAAATAGATGAGTCTAAATGCCCGAAAAATCATACATGTCCTGCCTCGGCTTCATGTCCTGTCAAAGCATTGTCTCAGAAAAATGAACAAAGTGCTCCGGTTGCGGACAATCAAACATGTATTGAATGCCGCATGTGCATCTCTGTTTGTCCTAATGCCGCAATATATTGGGAGGATTAATAATTTATCATTATGTCATGAATAAAAAAATAGATTTTGAAAAGCTTAAAAGTCAAGCCGCCGAGATTCGGAGTATGATAATACAAAGAGCATCTGTTGATAGCGGACATCTTGCATCACCTTTGGGTGCTGTTGAGATCATTCAGGCAATACTTGAGGTTTTTGATTTTAAAAAAGACAAAGTTGTATTTGATGTCGGACATCAGGCACATGCTTACAAGATACTTACCGGCCGGAAAAACAGGTACTTTACCATGTCCAAAAAAAATGGTCTACGGGCATATCCTGATATTTACGAAAGTTCATTTGATTTTTATGGAGTCGGGCATACCTCAACATCAGTATCAGCAGCACTCGGATATGCTCATCGTCATCCTGAATACAAATCAATTGCAGTGCTGGGTGACGGATCGCTAACCGGAGGTGAGGCGTTTGAAGCGTTAAACCATGCAGGACAATTGCAATCAAATATTCTGGTCATTTACAATGACAATGGCATGTCACTTGGTGAAAATGTAGGTGCCCTTCATGATAAACAAAATCTAAAAAATTTTGCAGAAAGTTTAAATTTTGAGTATATAGGAATAGTTGACGGTCACGATACAGAAAAAATAATTTCTGTATTGGAAGTTATCAAAAAAAAGAAAAACCCGGTATTTTTGCACGTCACGACCACAAAAGGTAAGGGATATAAACCAGCACAGCTTGATCCGTCAAGCTTTCATTGGCCTGCTCCTTTTGATATTGCAACAGGAAAGTCGATAAGGTTAAGCTCTGGCGACAATTGGTTTAAGCATAGCTTCAAAAAAGGCATTGAATATATAAAAAAATATAAAAAGGTTTATTTTACGACTCCTGCATTTATCGGTTGGGGACTCTCGGAAATACATAAGCTGTATCCGGAAAAAGTAATAGATACGGGTATCAGTGAACAGCATTGCGTTACCTTTTCTTCAGCTCTTGCTTTGAACGGAAACAAAGTCTTTTGTTATATTTCATCCAATTTTTTGAGCCGTGCTTTTGATCAGATTATTGATGTTTGTCTGCAAAGGATACCTATGGTTTTTGTTATTACTTTCCCGGGGATTAGCGACGGAGGGTATACACACCAGGGGATTTATACATTTCCAATGCTTAACATGCTTCCAGAAGCCGTTATTATACACCCGGTCAGTTTGAGAGAATATGACAGGCTTTTAGATATAGCAATATCTTCAAAAAAAACCGTGTTTATACAGACACCTGAGGAAAATATTGACATACAGTCATTTACGGGATCTATGACTTCTATCAAAAACGGTGCGAAATTGACAATATTACCGCTTGGTAATATGATGGGAAAGGCAATACGCGTAGCTAATCAGATAGGTGATGTACAGGTACTATATACACCATTTATCAAGCCGTTTGATACGAAGTCACTTGGAAGGTATGTACGAAAAACAAAAAGACTGCTGATCCTGGAAGACGGATTTGTGCGTGGTGGTGTCGGGCAGGGGATAATTGACGACATGCGGCTGCACGGTATTGATTTTGAATATCAAATCCTCGGTGTAAAAGATAAATTTCCTGAACAAGGGACTCTTGATGATGTCTATGAGCATGTTGGATTGGACGACAAACACATTGCAAACTGCGCACGAAATCTGATAAAAAAAAGTATAATGAGATATGAAAAAAAATGATAAGCTGACTGTTGAGGAGATCCTGCATCTTGCGAATCTAGCCAAGCTGACGCTTACTAAAGATGAGGTCGAAGCATACCGGAGTCAACTTGGTGAAACAATACAATACATCAAGAATCTGGATGAACTTGATACTGCAAATATTAAACCGACAAACTCTGTTGTGGATCTCAAAAACATTACGTTTGAGGATGGAGAAGAAAATTGTGACGGATTAAGCCAAAGTGAAGCTTTTGCAAACGCACACGATAAAAAAAACAGTTCATTTGTCGTCAAAAGGATACTATAATCAAATCGGAAATTATATGTAAACATTGACTTATATGTTATTTGGCAAGTCGCTACTGCAGCTCAAACAGGATATTGAACAAAAAAAAGTATCATCTCTTGAAGTAAATGAGTATTTTCTCAAACGCATTGATAAATACAACAAGGTACTGAATGCCTTTGTGACCCTAAATAACGATAAAACATGTGGTCAGCCCATATACTCCGATAATGAAGTGCCGGTTGCCGTGAAAGACAATTTTTGTACAAAAGGATTGAGGACTACTGCCTCATCACACGTGTTGGCTGATTTTGTTCCTCCCTATGAATCCACTGTAACAAAAAGACTTAAAAAAGCAGGTACATATATTATCGGTAAAACCAATATGGACGCCTGGGCTCATGGATCTTCAACCGAGACCTCGGATTTTGGTCCGACAAAAAATCCATGGGATACGACCAGATCACCGGGAGGTTCATCAGGCGGAAGCGCTGCAGCTGTATCCTCTTATCTTGCACCCGCTGCCATCGGATCTGAAACAGCCGGATCCATAAAACAACCCGCATCCTGGAGCGGAGTTATCGGGCTTAAACCCACCTATGGACGGGTATCAAGATACGGTGTTATTGCAATGGGTTCGTCACTGGACTGTCCGGGACCGCTGACAAGTACCGTTGAAGACTCAGCATATCTATTGTCACTGATTGCAGGACAGGATACACATGACGCAACTTCCTCACCTATGGCGGTAGACGATTATTTATCCTTTCTGAAAAAAAAACAGACATACACAATCGGCATAAGCGAAGATTATTTTGAAGGTCTTGAAAAGGATGTTTCAGAAACATTACTTAAGTCAATTGAGACATTCAGAAAACTTGGGTTTAAAACTAAAAAAATCAAACTTTTATCCCCAAACTATGCAATCTCCGTATATACCATAATACAGAGAGCTGAGGTGATGTCCAACCTTGCCCGTTATGACGGGATACGATATGGTAACAATAGAAAATCATTTGGAACTGAGGCAAAACGAAGAATGATGTTGGGAACATATACCTTATCCTATGGATACTATGATGCATTTTATAAAAAAGCACAAAAAGTAAGAACTCTCATTATAGATGATTTTAAACGTGTTTTTAAGGAAGTTGACTTTGTCATTGGTACGCCAAGCCCTATCACTGCGCTAAAACTTGGTGAATTTGCAAATTATCCGTTTTTCGGTGAACTAATGGATAAATTTAATGAACCCGGAGCCATGGCAGGAATACCCGGGATTTCACTACCCATCGGCTTGGATAAAAAAGGTCTTCCCATTGCGATGCAACTGACCGGTAATTATTTTAGGGAAGCGGATATCTTAAATGCATCTTATCAGTTTGAAAAAGAAACAGATTTTTTCGGAGTGATAAAAGCAGGATTTGAAAAATATAAAGATTAATTTTTAAAATGAATACATATAAACCAGTCATTGGTCTTGAAATACATGTTGAACTTAAAACATTGTCTAAAATGTTTTGTAACTGCAAGGCGAGTTATTATCAGGCACTTCCAAATTCGCACGTTTGTCCGGTGTGTCTTGGACTACCCGGAGCTTTACCTGTTCCTAACAAAAAAGCAATTGAGTGGACAATAAAAATTGGTCAGGCATTACATTGTGTCATAAACAGAAACACCAAATTTGACCGCAAGCATTATTCATATCCAGACCTGCCAAAAGGATATCAAATCTCCCAATATGATGACCCTATCGCGCTCAAGGGTCATGTGGATTTTGAATCTGATTATGGAACTTATAAGAACAGGAAAAAAACCTTTAGGGTCCATCGTGTTCATCTTGAGGAAGATACAGGAAAACTTATCCACAAAGCAGATGAAACGCTTATTGATTTTAACCGTTCAGGTGTGCCACTTGTTGAGATTGTAACTGAGCCTGACTTTGAGTCGTCAGATGACGTCAAGATGTTTTTAGAAGAGCTGCATACTATCATACGATATCTGGATGTGTCTGACGCCGACATGGAAAAAGGGACAATGCGAATGGAACCGAATATATCTGTGAGAGTTGATGGTTCTCAGTTGTCAGTTGTCAGTCAAGAACTTCCTAAATACAAAGTTGAGGTCAAGAATATCAATTCGTTTAATTTTGTCAAACGGGCAATCGATTATGAAGTAAAACGCCACATTGAGCTATTTGCGCAGGGTAAAACACCTGTCCAGGAAACACGAGGATGGGATAGTGTACACAACCGTACTTTTTCCCAAAGAACAAAAGAAGAAGCTCATGACTATCGGTATTTTCCTGAGCCGGACATCCCTCCATTTGAATTTTCAGAAGAATATATAAAATCTATTTTTGAGACATTACCTGAAATGCCAAGAACGCGCATGATGCGTTTTGTAAACGATATGAAACTTAAGCCGCTTGATGCATACATACTTACAAGAAACAAAGAAGTGGCTGATTATTATGAAAAAGTATTAATAAATATGTCTGCTAAAGATGCTCAAACCATTGCAAACTTTATAGTAAATAAAAAATTACCGACATCTCTTTCGGTTAAGGAATTCGTATCAAAGGCCACCTCTCTATCCACGCCTATTGAGACAGATATCACGCAACTTGACGAAATAGCTCGAAAGATAATCCATGCAAATCAAAAAAGTGTAACAGACTATAAAAAAGGGAAGCAGAATGCAATCATGTATCTGGTGGGTCAGGTTATGCGTGAGATGAAAGGTAAGGCTGACGCCAATACTGTGATTACAAAACTTAAAGACCTGCTAAAATAAAGAGTATGTCCTTTGTGCATCTTCATGTCCACTCCGAGTATTCACTTCTTGACGGTATGTGCCGTATACCCGATCTTCTGCAAAGAGTAAAAGATGAACAAATGACATCTGTTGCGCTTACTGATCACGGAGCAATGTATGGAATTTTTAAGTTCTTTATCAAAGCGAGGGAAGCGGGGATCAAACCGATAATTGGAGTTGAGATGTATAAAGCCAAAAAATCAAGATTTGATAAACAAGCAAATATTGACCGTGATCGTTATCATCTGGTTCTTCTTGCAAAGAATCTTGAAGGTTATAAAAATCTCATGAAGCTTGTCAGCACTGCACATCTTGAGGGATTTTATTATAAACCGCGGATAGATTTTGAGTCCCTCAAAAAATATTCAAAAGGCATCATTGCTCTATCATCCTGTTTGGCCGGTGAGATACCACAGGCTATTTTAAACAATCAGCTTAAAGAAGCAAAAGTTCTTATGGAGCAATACCTTGAGATATATAAACAGGATTTTTATATTGAGCTTCAGCGTCATCCCAATGTGCCCGACCTTGATACCGTAAACCGCGAACTTATTTCACTTTCTCAAAAATATGCAGTTCCTTTGGTTGCAACAAATGATGTCCATTATCTTAACAAAGATGACGCGGATGCTCAGGAAATTCTTCTTTGCATACAGACGCAAAGAACAATTTTGGAAAAGGACAGGCCCGTTTCCATGTATGAAGTACCCGACTATTACTTTAAATCAGAGGCAGAAATGAAAACTCTTTTTTCTGATTTGCCCGAAGCGGTTGAAAACACGAATGTCATTGCGGAAAAATGCAATGTAGAAATTCCGCACGGAAAATGGGTTCTTCCTTATTATGAGACTCCAGAGGGCGAAACACCAAAAGAACATCTGAAAAAACTTGTGGAAGCAAAAAAAGATAGAGTTTCAAGCTATGAAAAAACTCTTACCGAAAAAAGAATCGAGTATGAGCTTGATATCATTACAAAAAAAGGATATGAGACTTATTTTTTGATAGTGCAGGATTTTGTCAACTGGGCAAAAAACCAGGGTATTGCAGTTGGACCTGGCCGCGGATCAGTTGCCGGATCATTAGTCGCTTATGTACTCAGGATTACAGATATCAATCCATTGGAACACAATCTTCCGTTTGAACGTTTTTTAAATCCCGAAAGGCCTACGCCGCCTGACATTGATATTGACTTTGCCGATTTACGTCGTGACGAGGTGCTCAAATATGTAACGGATAAATATGGAAAGGATAAGGTAGCTCAGATTATTACCTTTGGTACGATGGAAGCACGTCTTGCCGTGCGCGATGTCGCAAGAGCTTTGGGACAATCATACTCACAAGGAGATCGAATTGCCAAAATGATACCGCAAGGAAAGCAGGGATTTCAATTAAAGCTTGGTGATGCCATGCAAGAGTCACAGCAACTGTCATTTGCCTATAAAACTGAACCAGACGTCAAAAAAGTCATTGATGTGGCGCTTCGACTGGAAAGTCTTCCGCGGCACTCTTCGGTACACGCTGCAGGAGTCATAATATCAAAGGAATCTCTTACCGAATATGTTCCGATACAGACTGAGTCAAAAGAAAATAGGATTATCACACAGTATGATATGTATTGTCTGGATTTAAATGCTGTTTCAAGCAATAAGGCGGTTGGACTTCTTAAGGTTGATTTTTTAGGCTTGAGGAATCTGACTATTCTTGAGGAAGCCCTCGGATTTGTAGAAAAAATTCACGGAAAGAAGATTGATATACATGACGCTCTTCTTGATGATAGCAAAACATACGAACTAATATCAAGAGGTGAAACAATCGGTGTATTTCAGCTGGAATCAGCAGGTATGCGTAGACTTGCAAAGGACCTAAAGCCATCAAAAATGAGCGATATTACGGCTATGGTAGCTCTTTTTAGACCAGGACCCATGGATCTTATACCAATGTTTCTGGAAGGTAAAAGAAATCCGAAAAAAGTAACATATCTTCATAATGATCTTATACCAATTCTAGAAGAAACATACGGCATTCTTGTCTATCAGGAACAGGTTATGGAAATTGCCAATAAACTTGCAGGATACAGCATGAGCGAGGCTGACAATTTGCGTATGGCAATGGGTAAAAAAAAGAAATCGCTTATGGACAAGGAAAAGATGAAATTTATCGACGGATGTATTAAGCGAAAATACAGCAGGCGTATTGCAGAAAACATTTTTAATTTTATGGAAAAGTTTGCTGCATACGGATTTAATAAACCCCATTCAGCTTCATATGCGCTTATTGCTTACTGGACTGCTTACATGAAGGCAAATTATCCTGTTGAGTATATGACAGCTCTTTTGACCGCTGAGTTGCAGGGAGTTGCCGGACCGATGCGCGAAATTAAAATGGCACAAGCCATTGAAGAATGCCGCAGAATGGAGATAAAGGTTCTTCCCCCGGATATCAATAAATCCATACATGATTTTTCAATAGAAAACCGGGAGATAAGGTTTGGCTTATCTGCAATAAAACATGTAGGAAGCGCGGCAATAGAAACCATAATGGATGCGCGTACACATGGACCGTTTAAAGGATTTAAGGATTTTCTTTTCCGGGTAGATTTACGAAAAGTAAATAAAAAAACCGTTGAAAGCCTTATCAAGGCAGGAGCATTTACCGGCTTTGCCAATTCATCAACGCTTCTTTTTAACTATCCCACTCTAGTCAAAGATATTACCGACTCAAAACAGGAAGGGGCAAAAGGTCAATTTACTTTATTTTCGCAAAGCAAATCAGAACATCATCCGGTAGATAATTTTGAGATTATTAAGGAGTTTACCGAGGAAGAGCTTATCACCATGGAAAAAGAAGTTATTGGCTTTTCGATAAGCAAAAATCCTCTCACAAGATACAAACACATCATTGACGAGAAATCAACTAAAAAAATCGGTGAGATAGCAAATGAGGATGTCAATAAAACACATATATTGGTCGGCGTAATAAGTAGTAAAAAGGTCATCAAAACAAAAAAAGATAATCATGAGATGGCCTTTATCACCGTATATGATGAAACAGGATCAATTGAAGTGATCGTGTTTCCCAAATTATTTGATAAGATGAAATCCTTTCTTTTACTTAATCAGACGATTATTTTAAAAGGGAAAGTAAATGAAAAAGATGATCAACTAAGCATTATTCTTGAGAACGCTATGAAATTGAGTTGACTTGGATTTTTTTCAATGGTACAATTAAGTAGTAAAAAAATATCTGAAGATTTTGACATTGAGACATCTGAGAAAGCTCCAAGTAAAAGGAATACCGTGGACGACTTTGGTTATGCACGGTATATGAATATCGGCTTTTACTTGATAACTCCTCTTATGACAGGAGTGTTTTTAGGTTTATGGATAGATAAACGATTTCATATTGAGCCTGTTGGTATAATATCTGGGATAGCATTTGGTACAGTAAGTACATTTTATAACTTGATTAAGCTGACTAAACAAAAATAACCGACATGTCAACACATCCGGAAACTGAAATTGTCCAGGTACAGATCAAAGATCATGAAGCCGATCCGATTGTGTCTGGTGAAAACGAAGCACATTCTGAGGGAAATATACCTGAGATAAGCATAAAAGCCGAACCGGTTTTTCATACCAACTACTTTACACTGACAAACTCTTTGTTATTATCTGCAATTGTCCTTGTTTTTTTTACACTGCTTGCACTTCGGTATAAAAAAGATGTGGAATCAAAACACAAGACAGGTTTTTTTTATGTATTTAACTCTGTTCTAAAAGTCCTTCATGGTCTTTTTGGATCAATAATGGGAGCAAACATCAATTTTTTCTTTCCTATACTTGCCGCATTTTTCATTTACATTTTACTTCAAAACTGGTTTGGACTACTTCCCGGAGTGGGTAGCATCATGATTGCAGTAAATGAAGGAGGGCACATTCTACATGTGCCGCTTTTTCGGGCAAATAATGCAGACTTAAACGCAACTCTTGCCATTGCTTTGATATCGGTTGGCTTAATACAGGTTTATGGAATCAAATTTCTTGGTTTTAAGGGTTATATACAAAAATTCATTAATTTAAGCAATCCTATCAATTTTTTGCTCGGTATTCTTGAAATAGTGTCCGAAATTTCAAAAGTCGTTTCTTTTGCATTCCGTCTTTTTGGCAATATTTTTGCGGGAGAAGTTCTTATGACCATTGTTGCTTTTCTTGTTCCGGTACTTGCATCTTTTCCGTTTCTTATCCTTGAGATTTTTGTGGGTATGGTTCAGGCGCTCGTGTTTTCGCTTTTAACGTCTGTATTTATGAATCTGGCAATAGCAAAACATCATTAGTTTGTTTCTTGAAGCTTGTAACGTACTTAACACATAAAAGTTACAAGTTGCAAGTTATAAATTGAATACGGAAAGGGGTGAATCGTATATGTCGCCTGAAGTTGCAAAAACGTTTGCTATCGCATTAACAATATCGCTTGGTGCAGTAGCACCTGCTGTTGCCATTGGAAGTATTGCATCAAAAGCTGTGGAGTCCTTGGGACGCAATCCTGAAGCAGAATCATCGATAAGAACAGCAATGATTTTGGGATTGGCTTTTGCTGAGGCTGTTGCTATTTACGCACTAGTCGTCGCACTTATTTTGAAATTTACCTAATAATGAAGTATGGAAAATCTAGGAGTTGATCCCAAATTGTTGTTGGCACAACTGATTAATTTCGGTCTTTTTTTCTTTATATTCAGTAAATTTGTTGCTAAACCTTTTTTAGGTTATATTGCTGAAGAACGAAAAAAGGATGCTGAAAGACAGAAATTGGCTGAGGTTGCATTACGACAACAAGAAGAACTTCAACAAAAAGAAAAAGAGATGAGGCTCAAACTTAAGAAAGAGCATGATCAGGCAATTGACCAGGTCAAAAAAGATGTAGAGAAACTGAAAAGCGACCTTGTTATGGAAGCAAATAAAGACGCGCAGGAAATCCTAAGCAAAGCGGAAAAACAGATAAAGGAAGAGCGTACCCTGATGGAAAACGAAATCCGCCAAAAACTAGCAGCTTTGACCACGAGCATGGTAGAACACGGACTCAAGGATTATCTTACCCAAGATATGCAAAAGGGAATAAACGAAAGAATCCTTACCAGTTTGAAACGGGAACAAGTGAACTAAGTATGAAAATCAATCCACAACTCAAAGAGGATCTTAAAAAACATCTAAGCCAGGAAATATCGAAAAAGAAACGAAAAGTTTCTATTGTTTCCGTTTACGGGCTATCTAAAGATGAGATAGTTAAAATACAGGAAACAATACCTGGCATCAAAGACAGAGAAGTTGAGAATATTGTGGATCCCGGCATACTCGGGGGTGTTATAGTGCAGTATGGTTCAAAAATAATTGATTTGTCTCTTAAGTCCAAATTATATTCATTTCAGAAAAAAATCTATGAAACTCATCGATGAGTATTTACAGGAAATCCAGTCCGATCTTAAAAAAAGCTCGTTAAAGATAAAGACAGAAGAAGTAGGATTGGTTGATGAGTTAAGAGATGGAGTTGCGCTTGTTCAAGGACTTGATAATGTATCATTTGGAGAAGTGGTTGAATTTGCCTCCGGAGTAAAAGGATACGTTATTGATTTAATGGAAGATCAGGTGGGTATTGTGGTGTTGGGTGATTACCTTCAAATTAAATCAGGAGATTTGGTCAAAGCACTTGGTTATACTCTATCAGTTCCGGTTTCAGATGAGATATTGGGTCGAGTTATAGATCCTCTTTGCAATCCGCAGGATAATCTTCCTCCGATTACACCCGAAAAAAACAATCCGGTTGAAAAAATTGCACCAACAGTCGTTTACAGAAAACCAGTGAGTGTTCCTTTGCAAACAGGTATAAAAGCCATTGATGCACTGACTCCAATAGGCCGCGGACAACGCGAGCTTATTATCGGTGACCGTGGTACCGGAAAAACAACGATCGCACTTGACACAATCATGAATCAAAAAAAAGAAGGAGTCATATGTATATATTGCGGAATCGGCCAAAAAAACTCCAAAATGGCACTTGTTGTGGATCTTTTGAAAAAACAAAAAGCCATGGATTATACTGTTGTCGTCAATGCATCTGCATCAGACTCGGTTGCCCTTCAATACATTGCCCCGTACTCAGCATGCGCAATTGCAGAGTACTTTATGGACAAGGGAAAAGATGTACTTATCGTCTATGATGATTTGTCAAAGCATGCATGGGCATACAGACAGATATCCCTTATTCTAAGACGTCCTGCAGGACGTGAAGCTTATCCCGGAGATATTTTTTATCTGCATTCACGGCTTCTTGAAAGATCTTGTCGACTGGATGAAAAGTATGGCGGAGGCTCAATCACCGCCCTTCCGGTCGTTGAGACTCTTGAAGGCGATGTATCAGCTTATATTCCGACAAATATCATATCGATTACAGACGGACAGATATTTCTTGAGACCGAACTTTTCAATGCAGGTATACGTCCTGCAATCAATATCGGTATTTCAGTATCACGCGTAGGAGGAAACGCCCAGACAAAAGCCATGAAAAAAGTTGCAGGCAAACTCAAGCTTGATTTAGCACAGTACCGTGAGATGGCTGCATTTTCGCAATTTGAGTCTGATTTGGATGAGGAAACGAAAAAACTTCTGAATCGAGGAGCAAAAGTAACACAGATTCTTAAGCAGCAGCAAAATAAACCATATTCGCTTTCCGAGGAAGTCGCAGTATTGTGGGCTGCACATAAAGGATATCTTGATGCTATACCGGTCCCTGAGGTTGAATCATTCGAAAAACGCTTTATTGATCTTGTACGTACGAAGGGCGCCGATATAACAAAATCGATAGATAAACTAAAAGACATAAACACTGAAACAGAAAAAAAACTTGAACAATTAGTGAAGGAAATTCTATCAACCTGATTTTAATTTATGAATCTTCGCCAGGTAAGAAAAAAAACTAAATCCGTAGGAAATGTAAAAAAAATTACACGTTCAATGCAACTTGTGTCTGCTATCAAGATGAAAAAATCACAGCAATCGGCTATTGAGGCTCGCCCATATCAGGAAAATCTTGAGCAGGTTATTTATAAAATTATTGGAAAAATAGATAGGTCCTTATCGTTACTTTTATCAACTCCGGCAAATAGTGTAAAAAAGGAACTTGTCGTTGTGGTAACAAGTAATAAGGGATTGTGCGGAGCTTTTAACTTTGAAATATTCCGTTATATTGCTAAACATATTGATATCCAGACAAAGGATTTTATTGTTGTGGGAAAAAAAGGAGCTTCCTTTATTGCCAAATCCGGAGGTACAATAGTTGCTGATTTTTCTTCTCCACAACCTCAAACCAAAACGTCTGCATTATTTTCCTACATATTGGAACTTTTTCTTAAAGGATCGTATGAAAAAATCAGTATCTTATACAATAAGTTTGTATCCACCCTTAAAACTGATGTAACATTACAGACACTCTTGCCATTGAAATTTCCGTTTGAGACTACAATTGAAGAAAGACAAGTACATGAATATGTTATCGAGCCATCTCCTCAATTTATAATAGATCCGCTTTTAAGAAATTACCTTGAAGAAAAAATACGCAATATATTTGTACAGTCCGAAGCCGGCGAACATTCCGCCCGGATGGTAGCAATGAAAAATGCGACGGATAATGCCAATGATGTAATATATAATCTTACATTGCTTGGAAACAAACTTAGACAGGAAAAGATAACCAATGAGCTTTTAGATATGGTTACAGCCAAGGAATCGGTAGGAAATTAACAATTATTTTTTTATATGAAAGGAATTATACGTGCAATCCGGGGAGTAGTCGTTGATATTCAGTTTGAAGAAAAACAAACACCCAGAATCTATGACCGTCTGGTAAGGAACGATAAGAACTTAGGTCTTATAACATTTGAAGTACAGGCAATACTTGAGCCTGGCTTAGTCAGATCTGTTGCAATGGGAGATGTTTTCGGACTAAGGCGTGGGATGGATGTTGAAAATACCGGCGGCCCAATCAAAGTACCGGTAGGAGAAGAAACACTTGGCCGGATTTTTAATGTTTTGGGTGAGGAGATTGACGAGTTGGGAAAAGTTTCATCAACACAAAGCCGCTCCATTCATCAATCTGCGCCAGTCTTTGCAGATCAGTCAATAAAGCAGGAAATTTTTGAGACAGGTGTAAAAGTTATTGACCTTATAGCTCCATTTATTAAAGGAGGAAAGGTTGCCGTGTTTGGAGGAGCAGGTGTCGGAAAAACCGTTTTAATTCAGGAACTTATACATAATGTTGCAAAAGCCCATCAAGGTGTTTCTGTTTTTACCGGTGTGGGTGAGCGAACACGTGAAGGCAATGATCTATGGCGTGAGATGAAAGACACAAAAGTAATTGATAAAACAGCCTTGGTTTTCGGGCAGATGAACGAACCTCCAGGCAACCGTCTTCGTGTCGCATTGACAGGAGTGACTATGGCTGAACACTTTAGAGATGACAAAAAGATGGATGTTTTGCTCTTTATTGATAACATATTCAGATTTGCACAAGCCGGATCTGAAGTATCAGCTCTTTTAGGACGCATTCCTTCAGCTGTCGGATACCAACCAACTTTAGCATCCGAGATGGCGTCCCTTCAGGAAAGAATAACATCAACCAACAAAGGATCTATTACATCAATTCAGGCAGTGTACGTACCGGCAGACGACTATACGGATCCGGCACCCGTTGCAACATTTGCCCATCTTGATGCTTCTCTCAATCTCGAAAGATCCCTTGCCGAACAAGGTCTGTTTCCGGCAATTGACCCTCTTGCCTCAACATCACGCGCACTTGATCCGTCAGTTGTCGGTGAAGAGCATTATCGCACTGCATATGATGTCATAAAAACACTTCAACGTTACAAGGATCTGCAGGATATTATCGCAATCCTTGGAATGGAGGAATTGTCGGATACTGATAAACTTGTAGTTACCCGTGCACGCAAAATTCAAAGATTTCTTACTCAACCTATGGCTGTTGCAGAACCTTTTACCGGAAGACCTGGTAAGTATGTGAAAATAGAAGATACAGTAAAAGGATTCAAGGAAATTCTTGAAGGAAAACACGATGATACACCTGAATCGGCTTTTTACATGAAAGGGACTATTAACGAAGTATTGATTTAAAACATCGTTTATGAGAGATCAAATGAATCTGTATATCATAACTCCCAAACGGGTTATACTGACAGAGAAAATTCATTCAATCACTGTTCCATCCTCTGAAGGGGAGCTGACAATATTGCCACATCATATCAGTTTATTTTCATTGCTTGTTGAGGGTATTGTCAGATACAAGACAGAGAAAAAAGAAGAGTTTCTTGCGATAGGAGGCGGTTATATAGAAACAGACGGACAAGAAGTAAAACTTTTGGTATCCCGTGCATACGGACAGGATCAAATTGACAAAGCAGCAACGGAAAAGGCAATTGAAGACGCCAAACGCGATATGAAACAACCGAAGGATAAACAGCAACTAAAGGAAGTATCGTCACTTCTTCGCAAATCCCTTATTGATTTAAAACTTCTGAAAAAAAAAGCTCCAAAAACGTTTTCTGAACAGCCTTAAAGATTTTCTATGCTAATATACCAGATTAATCTGCCGAATTACGATTTTATCATGTATAGTTAATACATGACTTTAATCATCGTCGAATCTCCAACCAAAGCACGTACATTTAACCGAATACTGAAAGGCAAGGATATGTATGTTTTTGCAACCATGGGTCATATACGCGATTTACCGTCCAAGGAGATTGCGATTGATTATCATAATCAATTTGAACCGAAATATCAGGAAATAGAACGTAAGAAAAAAGTTATCGCAGACATGCATGAACATGCAAAAAAACACAAGGATATTGTCATCGCAACAGACCCTGACCGTGAAGGTGAGTCCATAGCATATCATGTCGCATATGAGCTTGGTTTTATAGATGAGAAATGGCCGGATTTTTCCATTAATGATCCTAAAAACAGGCTAAAACGTATAGTTTTTCATGAAATTACAAGCCATGCACTTGAAAATGCATTGAAAACACCCACCGGTCTTCGGCTTAAACTTGTTGAAGCGCAACAAGCAAGACGTATACTTGACCGAGTTGTCGGTTATGAATTATCGCCACTGTTGTGGAAAAAAACCGGAAAAAACTGGCTATCTGCTGGAAGGGTCCAGACGGTTGCACTTCGTCTTATAGTTGAACGTGAAAAGGAAAGAAGAGCGTTTCAACAAGAGACATATTATCAAATATATGGGATCTTTTCAGGTGAAAAGGAACTTAGAGGAAAGCTTATAGAAAAAAACGGCGTATCCTATGAGTCAACTAAAACTCTTAAACTTTATGCAGGTGAATATACCTATACTAAAACAGATATTACAAAAGAACTGAGTGAAACTATAGGTAATGATTTAAATAAGGATACTTTTGTTGTAAATGAAATTACAGAGGAATCAGTAAAACGATATCCGCCCCCTCCTTTTTCCACATCACTTCTTCAGCAGGATGCTTTTTTCAAGTACGGATTTTCATCAAAAATGGTTATGCGTCTGGCGCAGGATTTGTATGAGCGTGGTTTTATCACATATCATCGGACGGACTCCTTTAATCTATCAACCGGTTTTGTTTTCCGCGCAAAAGAATATATTGAGTCAAAGTATGGTAAAGAGTATGCTTTGGAGAAACCACGCGGATATAAAACAAGGTCGCGTATGGCACAAGAAGCACATGAGGCAATCCGTCCAACCAAACTTGATGGCATAGCGTCACTTGAAAAATCAAAAGATAAACGTATAACGATAAATCATAAAAGACTTTATAAACTGATATTTGACCGGGCTCTTGCCACACAGATGAAAGAAGCCGACATAAAAGTATCCAAAATTTTTATCGTTTCAGGACAAAAATATGTATTCGAAACTGTGTCCCAGCAAGTTGTGTTTGACGGTTTTTTGAAAGTCTTGAATCCTGATTTTGTTGAAAAAAACAAATCCAGCCTCAGTACAGTAAAGGGAACACCAATCGTACTTGACCTGCTTGAAGCAAAAGAGATGAAAACAAATCCACCACCCAGATACAATGAGGGAACGATTATCAAAATATTGGAAGAAAAGGGGATCGGCAGACCTTCAACATATGCACCCATTATCTCCCTCATTCAGGAAAAGGGATATGTGGAAAAAGAAGGAAGATATTTTATACCGACAAAACTCGGTGAACCAATCTCCGATTATCTTGCACTAAGTTTTCCGCAGTTGTTTAACCTTGAATTTACCTCTGATATGGAAGGAGGTCTTGATGATATTGCTGAAGGCAAAAAGACTGCGGTAGGTTTGCTAAGTGAAGTTTATAATCCTTTTAAAGAACAAATTGAAATACAAAAAAAGGATACTACAACAGTTGAAATCAAAGAAGAGACAACAGAATTATGTCCAAAATGCGGAAAACCCATGATTCTACGGTATTCTAAATATGGCAAATTTTATGCATGCAGTGGATACCCGCAGTGCAAGACAACCAAATCATTTCTGAAAAAAGTTCAAGGAAAAACATGTCCTCTGTGTGGTGGAGATGTAGTTGTCAAATACTCAAAAAACAGAAAGCGTTTTTACGGATGTTCCAATTACCCTATGTGTCATTTTAGCAGCTGGACTATAAAAGGCATTGGCCAAAAAGAAGCTGAAAAAAAGTCATGAACCAGAAATATATATTCATATCAGGAGGAGTTATATCAGGTATCGGTAAAGGAATCACCACAGCATCTATTGGTTATTTACTTCAACAAGCAGGATACCGTGTTGCACCGATCAAATTTGAAGGATACCTGAATATAGATGCAGGCACTATAAATCCTATTGAACATGGAGATCCGTTTCTTTGTGAAGATGGTACTGAAACAGATATGGACATCGGTACATATGAGAAGTTTCTTGGTCGATCCATGAATAAGGACAATTTTGTTACCATGGGTCAGATTTATCAGGAAATTATTACAAAAGAAAGAAGATTTGAGTATAAAGGCGAGGACGTGGAAGCCGTGCATATCAGTAATGAGATTATTGAACGCATCAAAAAAGTCGGAAAAACACAAAACGCCCAGATCGTTCTTATCGAACTTGGTGGAACTGCAGGTGAATACTGGAATGTATTTTTTTATGAAGCTTCACGGATCCTTACCCTTCAGAATCCTCACGATGTCATACACATACATGTAAGCTATGTTCCGACACCAAGGCATCTTGGAGAACCAAAAACCAAACCGACACAGCTTTCTGTCCGTACTCTCAACTCCATGGGAGTACAGCCCGATTTTATTGTAACAAGAAGTGAATCTTTTATAGACCAGAGGCGGCGTGACAGATTTGCGCTTTTTTGCAATGTTGAAGGACGTGATATCATATCAAATCCTGATCTGAAAAGCGTTTATGAAGTTCCGCTGATATTCAAAGAGCAGGATTTTCATACAAAAATTTTTGAAAAGCTTGGAATACCGGATATATTACCTGACACTTCAAATCTACAATCCCTTGTGGAAAAAATAAAAAAAAGAAAAAAACATCATATAAATATTTCAATTGTTGGAAAGTATTTCGGTACAGGCAGTTTTCATTTGAAAGATTCGTATGCTGCTCTTTTTGATGCAATAGATCATGCAAGTTGGCAAAAAGACTCGGATGTTACGACAAAATGGGTAGATGCAGAAACTATTGAGAAAGTCGGTCCTGAACTCATAGGGTCACCTGATGGTATCATAGTACCAATCGGTTGGGGAGAGCGTGGAGCAGAAGGCATGATCGAGACCGCAAACTATGCAAGGATACGCAAGATTCCGTTCCTAGGTCTTTGTTACGGAATGCAGCTTGCAGTGGTTGCTTATGCTCGTTATGTTCTGGGGTGGAAAAACGCAAATACAACCGAAAATAATCCAAAAACCAGTTATCCGGTAATTGACCTTATCGCAAACCAGGAAAAAATACTTAAAAAAAGGGCTTACGGAGGTTCAATGAGACTGGGTGGTTGGGAAGCAATGATAAAAAAGGGGACCTTGGCTTATGAAATATATGAAAAATATGGCGGGTTTATTCGGGACAAAGCAGGTTTAACAAGCGAAAGGCACAGACATAGATGGGAATTTAATAATAAATATGCATCAAAGTTTGAAAAAAATGGTCTTGTCATAAGCGGCAGATCAACTGCAGAACAGTTGGTTGAGGTTATCGAGCTTGAAAAAGCCGATCACCCGTTTTATCTTGGTACTCAAGGACATCCTGAGTACAAATCCAGCCCGTTTCATCCTCACCCCATTTTTCTCGCATACATTGAAACATGTATATTACAAGCAGACCTTGTAAAAAAACAGCAATGATGATAAAATATATGATCAACTTGGAATAACCATATGGCAAACTCAATCAGATATAAAAAAGACACCTTACATATAGGAGATACTTTGGATATAACGTATAAATTTAAAGACGGTGAAAAGGAAAGATCTCAGGCTTTTAAAGGGATCCTCATGAAGATTAAGGGCAAAGATGATGAAAATCGCATGATAACAGTTCGAAAAATATCCAAAGTAGGAATCGGAGTGGAACGCATTATTCCTCTTTTTTCCCCGAATATTGTCGCAATCAAAGTATCCAGATTAAGTTCCTATAAAAAATCAAGACTAAACTTTATACGTAATTTAACAGAAACACAGGTAAAAAGAAAACTCTATCGTACTAAATGACCCTAAGATCTCTTGCTGTCGGAAAAACAGGTGAGAAACTTGCACTTTCATTTCTTAAAAAAAGACATATCAATATACTTTGCACCAATTACAGGACTAGATACGGTGAGATCGATATCGTAGCAAAGGCAGATAATAAATATATGTTTATTGAAGTAAAAACCCGTATGGGAGTCATGATGGGCAAGCCTTACGAGGCGATCAACCACGCAAAGCAATACCGTATGAAACGTGCTGCAGAGTGGTATGTATTGAAAAACAATCTGAAAGCGTATAAACTATCCTTGCAGGTTGTGTCCATTGTCCTTGATCAGAAAATGAAACCTATATCACTTGATTACTTTGAAAATATCCTGTTATAAATTCGTACATAACATATGTTTCAAACTACAAATAATGTGCTTTATCGGTTTTGGATAAAATTTTCAGATTATCTGCCTGATTTTTTCGGAGGACTGCTTATATTGGCAATTGGTCTTATAGTTGCCTCAGTATTAAGACGTATACTCCTTACCATTGTCGCATTTTTTCGTGTTGATGCCCTTCTCAATAAAACACGCTTTATTACGCAAAAAGAAGTGAGGTTGTGGCAGGATGTTCTCATTGAACTTATAAGGTGGACTGTCATAATCCTGTTTCTTATCCCCACTCTTGAAACCTGGGGTTTATCTCGTGCAACTGCGGTATTGAATCAATTTTTGTTTTATTTACCCAATGTCATAGTCGCGGTAATTATCGGTTTTATTGGCATCATAGTCTCAAATCTTGTCTCAAATTTGGTCAAACACAGCTCTAAATCAGCAGGCCAAACCTCTGCAAATACACTCAGCGCATTTGCCAAATCAACCATCGTTTTTTTTACAGTTCTTATCATGATGAACCAGCTTGGCGTTGCACAGGACTTGGTCCGGATTCTGTTTACCGGAATTGTAGCCATGATCGCAATTGCAGGTGGTCTTGCATTTGGTCTTGGTGGCAAAGACACGGCAAAAGATATTCTTGAGATTATTTCAAAAAAAATAAGAAACGGTTAATAACAAACTGGTATGCTCGAAAGACTTCACAAGAATAAGCCTATAATCATCGGTACTATTTTCATACTACTAAGTATTGTATTTTTAGTTCCATTTGTTGTAGGCTTTGGTTTATTTTTTGTAAAGGGAATTTACAAGTTTATCAAGCCAGACGGTTCTTCATACACCATACGGCAAGAAAATAAAACAAGTAAAAATCTATTTACAAAAACACTTGAACCAGGCTCAACAGGTGAAGACATACTGCTTTTACAGACACTGCTTTATCAGGATAGTAGTATTTATACAGGACCTGCAAGCGGATTTTACGGTACGCAGACCAAAAATGCAGTATCAAAATTCCAAAAAAAACACGGTCTAGATGTTACCGGTAAGGCAGATCTCAAAACAACTGAAAAAATTTCCGAGTTATATGGATCCATGCCGAGGGAGTTTTGGCTCAATTTGATAACAACCGATAACAATGATACTGCCATTAACAAGGATGCTGAACCTATCAAAGAGGAAGGTCCTTGGGGCGTAGCAAAGCGGATTGAAGGAACCGAATACGGGTGGACGATGAAACTTGGGATGGATGAGGTGATGGCAAGTCCAAAAGAAATATTTGATGCTTTGAATATCTATAGGGTTGCGAAAGGTGTTCATGGACTTAACTGGGATGAAAGCCTTGCAACATTTGCGCAGTCGCGCGCTGATTACCTGAACTCGATACAAAAAACAGATGATCACCAGGGTTTTGAAGAATATTTGAAAAATGAGGATAATGTAAGACGTCTTGGATTTTCTGCGTTGGGTGAAAACGCTTCATATGGCTACAAATTAAATGGCACTCATGTGATCGAATGGATGTATGCGGCTGATGCACCGCATGATAATAATCAACTTGATACGCGTTGGAGTGACGTTGGCATTGGCGTAAATGGTACTGCAACCGCAGTCATATTTGGCGGAAGCAGATACTAAAACACTTAACTACGGAGTAATTGGATGTTATAATATTGTTTACGGCTTGGATTTAAGGTCCCATCATAACTGAGGCCTAGCCTGCCTGCCGGCAGGCAGGGACAGTAGGTTTTAAATCAATAACATGAACTTAACCAACTGTCAACAAGGTCAAGCACCTTTACAAGAAGTATAATATAATCATGTTTTACGTTTATATTTTGAAAAGTAAAACCACCAATTACTTTTACAAAGGAATAACAAGTAATTTGAAACAAAGGTTAACCAATCATGTTAAAGGATATAATAAAACCACCAAACCTTATTTACCGTTGCAACTTATACATGTTGATATATGCAAAAATCGATATCAAGCTCGGTTGCTTGAAAAATTTTTCAAAACAGGATACGGTAGAGAAGTAATAAGAGAAATCAGCTTGTTATTTTAAGGTCCCATCGTCTAGAGGCCTAGCCTGCCTGCCGGCAGGCAGGGACGATAGTAGGTTTTCAGCTATTGCCCTTGAATCTAGACGAAATGTACTTGATGTATGGTCCCATCGTCTAGAGGCCTAGGACAGTAGGTTTTCAGCCTATTAACCGGGGTTCGAATCCCCGTGGGATCACCCACTTTGATATCTTCAGTTTGAACTTTCGAGATAGCAGATTAAACAACGCTATCTCAGGTGTTCGAAAATTGTAAATTAAGATCATCAATACTTTCGGAATGTTAATGCATAAAGTGTCTGACTTTGCTACAATGAGGGGGTATGAGTAAGTTTAGTCCAGGTGATGTGGGCATTCATAAGGCGACGGGTAAAAGATTTGTAGTGATAAAAATAGAGAAGGAGGGCGAGTATGTTGTACGGACTCAAGACAACCTCAAGGATACTTATTTTGAAGTGGAGTTGGAGACTGAGGTGGAGAATGAACGGCGAATCATGGGCTCATTTCCCAAAACTGGCGCGAAAGATTATGGAATAGGATAATACTATGTGGATATCACTTCTCAGCGGTTTGATTGGTTCGATACTCGGTGGATTTGTTACCTATATGACCACCAAGTATTCTCTCCAGGAAACGGTTAAAAACTCCTTATTACTTGATGAACAGACGCGTGAAAAAGACTCACTTGAAAAAGTTGAAACTGCGAAAAAAGCCCTATGGATTGAAACCGAGGAAAATTTAGACGCCATAGAAAGGTGGGAAAAAGCAAGATACAACTTCAGTTTTAGCAAAGAGGCATGGATAGTTTATAAATATATCGTGCCTAGTTTTGAGGTTACCGTACAATATCAATTAATTACTACCTATACCGCTATTGATAGGTATAACACGATCATAGGATATGACCATCACGTTGCGGCGGGTAGTGGATTTTATGATAAGCAGAAGGAGGACAGGATAGGTGAGGTTAAGGTTGAGCTGTTGAAATTACAGAAATTATTAGAGCCGCATGACAAGAAAGTTTAATCCTGAATATATCCAAAAAATAATTGATCGTGTTCAGAATACCATTAAGTTATTCAAAAGTGGAAAAGAAGACATGATTTTCAACACCGAGTTACCCCATCCTGAGGTCGTGGATGAGGCATATCAAGAGCAGCGCGAACGGATGCATGGGAATATTGGTAAGAATGAAGAGGCAAAAATTAAAACTGAGCCAGAAGAATATAGAAAAATTTATATCAAATTTAAAGGGAAAAGCTAAGAGTAAGTATATAACGGCGCGTATTGTTTTATCTGGTGGTACAGCGCCGCGTATTCCCTGAGGAGGTGTTCGAACATAGCATAATCGGGATCACATTATTTCATATATCTATCGGACTATACAAAGAGTACTTCTTACCATAAAACCAAGCCCACAGCTGATCACCATAGGAGTAATGCCACCACTCAGTCATGCAACTGGCAAGACCAGCGCTCAGCATCGCAGTGACCAACATCAGCCGGTTGTTTTTTTGCTCTTCAGTCAAGTCATGATAATATAAGAAAGATTTTTCGTTATCATCATTCATCGTACTCCCAAAATCGAGACATCTGCGTTTATTCGTATCAAATATTTCAACATCAACGGCAGCGCCACAAACATGCGGAGGAAGCGAGATGTCAGGGTCGCTCACATACATACGGGCGTGACTTAAAGCTTGCTCATCAGTTGCGTTAGAATGCTTATTTTTGTAATCAGCTGCACATTCTTTAAGCAACCTCTTTTGGACCTCAATTGGCCGGTGGCCTGCACGCACAACCAGTTTATATTGGTTGGAAAGAGATCTTGCAGCCAAATCCAGTCTTGATAAAAGTTGGTTGCGTACATATATACCATCATACTCAGGATGGATTAATATATAGTCCGCATACATGCGACCTTCAAAATCCGTCGGAATTGTCCAGTTGGGCTCAACAAGAATCCTATCGGTTGATGTCACTTTGATAAGAGGATCATGTTTATTGATAGACGGAAATTTTGAAAAATCTACTCTTTCAGTACTTTTTGATCTTTTTAATCTTTCTTCCAAGGTCATGGTTATCATATAAACATAATAGCAAAATGTAAGATACGGTTTTAGTATTTCATACTATAAGCAAGGTATTAAAGCATTATACGAATTAGGTAATACTAATTAATATTTAAGTTATAAATAAATGTCATTAATATAGGTCTTTATAATTTTTTTAATAAATTATTTTATTATTATAAATAGCCTAAATAAGTTGAAAATTTCGTTTTTAGCTGATATACTACAGGATGATAGAAAGATACGTTTATAAAGGCGTGCAATATCAATCCATTAGAGATATATCTGACCCAAGTTTTGTTCATTACGGTAAAAAAGCAATGAGAAGGCAGTTGTATATTCGTGAGCCCATGGGAGCGTCAATTATTTCTCGTCCCTTTGATGGAATAGATTGCTTAGCATGGAAAGGTGTCACTTTATTACCAGCTAAAAAAACTTATGATATGGCATTAGCAGTGGCAAGTATCGTTGATCGGAGAAACAGCCCATGTACTATCGGTGAAATAGGAACTGGTTCGGGAATTTTTCCAATTACGATTGCATCGTTGCTTGACCACAGAAATGACATTACATTAGTAGCAACAGATATATCTGGCGCAGCACTTGAAGCTGCAACTATCAATGCTCGTATAAACGAAATACCCGAAGACTTAATTTGTTGGAAAAAAACGGATGGTCTGACAGAAGTATCTTCCCAAGTTCCAGGATTTGATATTATTTTTTCAAATCCTCCATTTACTCGTACAGAAAAAGCAAAGCGAATTAACAAATCTGGCTTTCAACCACATACCGCGCTTGATGGAGGACCAAACGGAGCCCAGTTTTATGTTCAGTTTACGAATGAAGCTGTCCCTATGTTAAATAGAGGTGGTCTCCTGATATTCCAACTGCCACTTGAATTAGATGGTATTGAAGCTGTTATAAGATCTACAAGACCATTATTTCAACGTGTTCCTTATCATTTACTATTTGACACTGAAAACAGATATACAAATCCTTCACCTTTATTTTTGACCATAGGTGCAACTAAAGAGATAGCACAACAATTTTGTGACTACAAGTACAGAGTTGTTTCTATTTAGTAACTGTTTTTCTGTATAGAAGCACAATACCTATTTTGAAAGCAAAAATATGGAGATTACAGCTAGTATGACGCCTGAGATTTGAGCACTGCTTAGTTTTTCATGCAAAAAAAATACGGATAATAAAACAGTTAAAGCCGGGTAAAGAGCTGTCAGAGGGACAATAATTGATGCATTGCTTCGTGATATAAGATAATAAAAACCAACCGCTCCCACTGACCCAACAGCACCGGCTGATAAGGCAAGAAGTACAGCAAGTCTGTTATTTTGAAAGGATGAGACTATGGCACTGAATTTAAAAACAAATACGCTGTAGATGATTATCGCAGGAAAATAACCAAGAAGATCCCAAAAAACTGATTTTGTGCCTATTTTGTCTGCAGCTATCTTTGCAAGAAATGAACCCACCCCCCAACCGACAAATGCAGCTACAGCCGCAATAATTGTCAATAAATTCATTATTTGATTATATCAAAGACAACAAAAGGATATTTACTGAATATTTTAATCCTCATCAAAATCTAGATTTGAAATATTTTCTGTTGACTCCAACCGTATATATGTGTGCACTAATTCATGAATACTGTTTTCATCCAGCGCATTTTTTGAAGCTAAATCATATAGTTTTACTTGAAACTCATCCATAGTTCGAGCATTGATAGAGATGCCATAAATCAATAACTCATCTAATATGTCTCCTATAAGGAATTCAATTATCTGTTCTCCATCGTCGGGATTGGTAATAATTCTATACCTCCTTTTTCCTCTTCCAATCCACTTATTTGCTACTTGTTCGTCAGATTCATAATTAATATTGAGTCCTTCTTCAGTCATAATTAAGAAATTACCCATAATAATAGCATGATCATTAACGATGACCGGACCTGCCAAATCTAAAATTTGACGCAAAATGGCTGCCTTGATTTGACGTTTTTCGCTCGGATCGATTGGGATAATATTGGTTAACTCAGATAGTGCATCATATACCTCTAGCCTTGGACTAGGAAAAACCGTCGCATGAATATGTGTTGGTACTCCATTATCTCTCCATACCTCTACTTTATCAGTATTGGAACTTGGAATATCTAAACCATGTATGTGTTTTAAAATATGAACATTCAAACCATCACGAGTAGCCGATAATGTTGGCTCAATTCTTTGAGGAGATCTCGTATCTAAATACAATCCAGTAAAAGCTGGTAAGATTTCTGGAGACCAAGGTCTGATATCATTAACTGAAGGATGCTCAACACAATAAGCTGCCATAGATAATTATACTATAGGATTTAGTATTTGTAAAGTGTGAGAAATATATACAAAAACTCATAATCCATTTTTACTCGCAGATCCTGTAGCATTTTTTACTACATTTGTTCCACACTCATTTGAGTCTCAAACAAAAGGAGAAAAAGAACTAAAAACAGAAATGAAAAAAGCTTTAAATATGATACTATTAGAAGATCCATTTTTTAAAGTCGTGCTACAATCTTCAAATATGTTTCTCTACTGCTAATTCAACGATCCTAAGTTTAGAGAAAATATGAATAGACCCGGCACCATTCTAAACTTATTGAACCTTATAGTCAACAACTGCAACAAGCAAGAATACAATTACTAAACCGAGAATAAGAAAAGCTAATAAGAATAACACTCTTGTTTAAAAAGAAATAGAGATATCTTTGTTCTATAATAATTCATATGGTTATTTTGTTTGTTTGTAAATGGAATCAAGGAAGAAGCCAGATTGCTAAGGCGCTTTTAAAGAGACTCGGTACAAAAAACACCTGTATAAGCGCAGGTACACACGTGGATAAAAATAGCAAACTCCATACCCCTCTTTCGATATGTGCTCCACTGGTTGTCAAAGCACTTCAGGAGTGGGGCATTGACGTGTCAGATTGCACTCCAAGACCTCTTACCAAAGAATTGGTTGATTCATCGGATAGAATAGTCATCATGTGCGGCCACAAAGACCTTCCTGATTATCTCCAAAACAATCAAAAAAACATATTCTGGGATATAGAAGATCCTGATGGAAAGGACTATACATATCATCAGAAAATGAGAAATAAAATCGACAAACTCATAGAAAGCAATCATTTTTAGTCCACATTTTACAATAAAAAAATTATGAATAATTTGGTTCAAAATCACCTTTTATCCAGGCCTCTTTTGTAAGAGGTAGGGGGCTGAAATGCAATGGTAATCGTTGAGGAGCTCCTTGGCTTTTTTCAATAAAGATGCCTTCTTTTAGCGTTCTTGTGTTAATACCAGGTATAGTATTCCAGTAATGGGTAAGATTTGTCTCATCCAATAACCATCTGCTTAACTCAGGTACTTCTGTGACAATTGTACCGTTTTTAGCTAGTCTTCTCCACATTTCTTGAAGTATACGAATATGAACAACAGGTGTATGCGTCAAATATCTTAGTCCACTACCTCCTCTCAGGGTTACTATATCAAAACCTCGTTTATAGCCATTGGCTTTACATATTTCATCTATTTGTTGCCATATACTTTCATGATCATCTACCAGATCACCGCTTACCATTTGTCTATGCTGACACGAACTATTTCTTGGTTCTTCTTCATCTATTGTCAAGGCAACAGCAATACCGGCTATGTCAAGTGAAGCTAAAAAAGCAGTGTTAGCCATCAGATCCAATGCGACAGGATTCATACCACGTTTTCTAATCAAATCAATGCGTTCAGTAAAAAAATCAAGAGGTAAGCCAAACCATTCTGCATATTTATCATGCGTTGAGCCATATATATTCCATGATCGATGAGCGTCTCCTCTTTGTTGTGCACATTCTTCTTTTCGGGCTCTGTGTCTTACACACATCGTTCGTAAAGCAAGATAATCAGTCTGTTCGATCATATTTGTCATGAATAAAAACAATGAATAAATCTAATATCTAAATTATATAAATAAGATGGTTTTACTATCGACGTTATGATTATGATTTTACCATATTTTTAATAGTATATTATACTATAGGTTTAACAACAGATAAAGTCATAATACTAAATGCATAATCAAGTTTTGATGCAAATATTGTTTGGATTTATAAATATTGCCTGTTTATTCTATAATTTAGATTGTCTTTTGAATTTTTTTTGAGTCAAAAAAGTTATCTTAAATTTCGGATATTGTGCAACTTTGTATTGAACCGATTAAATAATGAATCTACGTCTCATTTCCTTTAAATAACCAAATTATTTGTTGTTTTTTGTTCATCTTAACATGTTGTTTTATTCTGTAATATACGGCAAAGGAGAGTCGAAGGTAGAGAACTTCTCATTTAGATTATCAAGCGATTCAATATCCGTGGAACTTAACTGAAAATCAAATATGTCTATATTTTCATCAATGTGTTTTTTGCTATTGGCTTTTGGTATGGGACATGCACCCGACTGTATACTCCATCGTAAAAGGATCTGTGCTGGTGACTTTTCATATTTGTCTCCAATTTCTTTAAGTAATGGATCATCCAACCGCTGATTTCTTGTTAGCGGGCTGTACGCCTGTATAATAATATCTTTATTTTTGCAATATTCTGACATCTTCTCACTGTATCCGAAAGGACTCCATTCAATCTGATTCACCACCGGTACTTCACCGCTAACTTCAATAAGTCTATCAATAAGTTCCGGTGCATAATTACTTACTCCGATATCACGCACCAATCCTTCACTCTTTGCTTTTATAAGACCCTCCCATAAATTTTCTCCGGCACCGGATGATGGAGGACGGTGGATTAACATAAGATCTACGTAGTCCATTTTAAGTTCCTTCAGATTGGAAAGGGTCCGTTTATATGCATCGTCAGTTTCTTCAACTTTAGTTGTCAGATATATATCGCTTCTCTTTTTTTTACTTTTTCTGATTCCCTGACCTACACCTGGTTGCGTCCCGTAATCGCTTGATGTATCTATAAGGATGTATCCATTATTCAATGCATATGCGACAGTGTCTTCAGTATCATTTTTAAGCTGCCAAGTACCCAATCCAATGATGGGCATTATATTGCCGCTTTGCAAGCGTCTTTTTGATTGTTTATCCATAGTTTTTATTATTTATAATGTTACGATATCTTTATCCGGAGTATTTTTTTGCTCAAGTTCAAATTGAAATTTTTGCGTATACGAAGATTTTTTTCCCTCTTTAAATTCTTTATAAAGTATTGTATATCTATCTCGAGCGTCCATTACGGTAAGTTTTCCTGTTATGATATCATGGGCTAGGTTAATAGCTACAAAATTCATGGATGTCCCCCCGCATCTTGCTGATATTTCTCCTTTTGTTCGTTCAACTATTACACTTCCATCATAAGATGCAAGTTGAGATATCATATTAACAGGTACTTGATAATTGATACTTTGCTCAAGATAATCATGATGCGGTGACGGAAAATTATGGGGTATCATCTCATTAACTAAGATCGATCTTTTCCATCCGTCTTCGGTTTCATACCATATAAGTCTGTTTGTACAAACCTCCTGTGGTGTTCCGTAATAATCCATAAGTCTTTGTGCAGATTTCTTTGGTTCATCCATCCACCTTTTAATTATATTTTGAATTTCTGTATTCATATTTTTTATTAATTTGTATAAATCTATTTTGTCATACGATAGTAACAATGTAGCAAAAGTACAGTAAGCAACTGGTAAATGAACTTTTCTCTTTCTCTTTGCTTACATGATACTGTTTAAGATTTTTACAAATTCGATTTATAGTAACAAAATTACAAATTAAATTATTTATGGAAAACAGACTCTATATCATAAAACATGAGGAATATGATGATTTAGATACATGGGAGGTAAAAGGCGGAAGGTGGCTTGGCAATGTGAAGCGTCTTAAAACTAAGGGAAAGTTTGACTGTGACTGTTATCAATTTCATAAATACGGTTCATGTATACATGTAAGAGCTGTAAAAAAGTATTATCTAAAAATAAATGGTTTTGATTTCTAAGAATTATCATTTATAAACCCGACTGATTATCATCAATGGGGTTATCCTTCATTTTTTGAAGAATTATGGATTTTAGCACTTCAGCGTCTCCCTTATTAAGCCCGGGTATCAATACTTTATTTGCGTCAAATCCAACCGACTCATTTTTTTGTCTTTTGCGTGAAGTCAATGACATCCCAAAAAATTTTTTTTGTTTTTTGTCAATACCTCCGCCCTGCGAAGCATTTTCAATTGTTAATGACGCTAAACCAAACAATCTGTCATAGAGATCCTGTTTGACAAAAAGATTCTGCACCACTCCGTACGGGATATGTCTCTGTTTTTTTGAAAGCACTCCTTGCTCAAATTTCAAAAAAGCATCATCTACCGTATAGTGGAAAGCTTGTCGTCGGAGGACTGTCTGGATAAAGACAAAAATTGCACTAAATAAAAAAAACATAAGGTATATCATCGCACTGACAGGATCATTATCAAGAAAGATAATGGCTACAAATATTAAACCAAGAATATATCCTGATAAAGACTTCAGAACCCAACGTATTTGAATCGGGTATTTTTTTTCAGTTATTTGGGATAAATTTTCCATAAATTTATGTTATTAGGCTTTAGTTTTTTTGGATTTACTAATACGATCCTTGACGGTTTGAAGAAGCGCGGCTCTAAGCCCCTCTGCTGCTGTTTTATCCACCCCATCGATATGTGCCTCCATTCCTGATGATACTGTTGCACTGGATAAATATACATCATATAAGCCAAACATCCTGTCAAGAATATCCTGATCCACATACACATCCTGGATACGCTCATAAGGAATTGTTATCTCTTTGGGTGTGATTGGATTTTTTTTGATTACAATATAGTCATCCGCCAAATCATAATGATATGTTGCAAAGTACCATCTTTGATAAAGATAGGTAGGTATGATTATTATTGCAAGTAGTATGACTATGACTATGGTCCCTGCATTAAAGAGAAAAGACAAGTTGGATGTATCAAGACTGCTTGCAACTGCAACAACCCCCCATAAGAAAAAAAGAAAAAGTGTCCATGCAAGTGTTGAAGCAATTGTTTTTTTGATAACCTTACGTGGACTTAAAGGATACTCCTTCCTTGTTGATTTTTTCATACTGATAAATACGAATGTTTAATATATCTATACCTAGTATAGATTGATAACACTTACAAATCAATCAATTATACTTGTAAAATTTTTTTTAATTTGTTATATTCAAATGTAGTTACCAGTTTACTGTTATAAACCATGACTGACACACAAGATCCAACCGTAACCACACCCGTGACACCAGTCACGCCTCAAGAACCTGTCACAACTGATGTCAACCCTGTAGGCGATGCGCCAACAGAACCGGCAACAACTGAGACACCTACTCAAACAACATCTGATACACAACCGGCAGTTTGAGTTTTGTAAGCAAAAATTTACCCGCAAGGCTCACTTGCGGGTATTTTTTACTCCAACAACTTGCACAATTTTTCACGTAATATATATACTAGATACATATTGTTCTTGACAAATTCATATTATTATAGGATAATATCCTATGGAAAAACCATTACACCATAAGCAAGAAGTCGTGCGTAGAATACCTATGTATTATTTAGCTATTGGTATGCTTGCTATATCTATGGTTTTAGGAGGATGCGGACCGAAAACAACTACAAGCCCTGAATTATGTTCAACAACTGAAGGATATACCATCAGTTGTGACGATATGGAGAAACCTGCTGTTTTAGAAGCAATTGATGACTTTATAGCGGATTTAGAATATGGAGGATTAGATAATGCTTTGCAGTACGAAGAACAGGATCCAAACCCTCCAATAAAACAACTGTTTCAACGTCTAATTCCCGGTTCTCGACCAGTACCTCAATGGAATTCAAGATTAAAAGAAGGTTTTCGTCAATGGATTGAAAAGATTTTGTCAGGAGACCAAAAAACGGTTACTGAAACCAATCAATTAATAGATGAAGTTACAGACGGTTTTCCAACACTTGGAATACCAGAGTCCTTACCCGGTATGAATGATTGATTCAAAAACTTTAGTTTTCTTGTTTTTTTAGTAGTAAGTCTTTTTTAAACGCAAGAAAAATAAACAAAGCAGAAAAAGCTGAGATAAAAATAAGAGGGACCATGACACCGGCATCAAGCAATCCTCCTTTTGTTGCTTCTCCGGGTGGTACACTGCCTGCGCCAATTGTAAGAATGAATTTTATTTCCTGCCCTCCTGATGCTACAGATACAGTATGATCTTTTTTTTCAAGTTCCTTATCGTGAGTATATAACCATGTCCCGCTATCAACAGGAACTTTTATGGTGTTTGTGTTTTCATCTATGGTGATGTCTATATTTGCGCCCTTGCTTCCTGTTCCCTGAAGAGTCAATTTAGTCGGCTCATACCACCAGTGTGTAAAGTACTTTCCGTTAACATTCAAAGAGCCTATTTTGGTAATAGTAAATTCATCTGCAAAAACAAATGAAGAATTATTTAATATTAGGAAGGTTATAAGGATTAAAAACAGCTTTCTCATATAATCTTATCTTATATATCAATTTTATCCGTGTCAAACTATATTTATACTGAGGCTTTCAAGATAAAAACGATCTCTCCCTTATAGTCTCTTGTAATCAGATCGTGAGGTTTTCCCCGTATGATTTCTTCAAATTTTTTAGTTAATTCACGGCAAATGCATATATCCGTATTCGGATCTATTTCGTCAAGAACCATGAGCGTCTCTCTTATTCGTTTGGGTGAATCATAAAATACGACAGGACTTTGTTTTAGATCTTTAGATATTTGGATGGCCTGTCTTAAAGCCTTTTCAGCTTCAGATTTTTTTTTCGGCATAAACCCGAAAAACGCATACTTATCCAGTTTAAAACCTGAGTGGATAAGTGCGGTTATTCCGGCTGAGGGACCGGGAACAACCGTAAACTTGATGTTTTTTTTTACTAGCATATGTACAAGTTGTTCTCCGGGATCGGAGATAAGAGGCATACCCGATTCGCTGATAAGCACAATATGTTCATATTTATCAATAAGTTCAAGTACATATGCAAGCTTTTCAAATTCCTTTTCCTTATAATAAGAAACAAGTTTTTGGGAATCGTTTTTTTTGTAACCGAATTTTTTTTCTATTTGGTCAAGTAATATACCGGTTGAACGGGTATCTTCTGTGAGAATTATGTCCGCATATGCAATTGTCTTTGCCTGGCGAAGAGAAAGATCATCCATATTACCGATAGGTGTAGCAACGATCGTAAACATAATACGTATCAAACTTTCTTATTTCTTTTTTTAAGCTTGTGCTGTGTAAACTCAAAAAGAATAGGAATAAGAGAAATGAATATGACAACAATGATAACAAGGGAAAAGTTTTCCCTTACAAAGGGTATATTACCAAAGAAAAAACCTGCACCAGTTGCAATAAAAACCCAAAAAATTCCGCCAAAAACATTGTATGAAATAAATTGACTATAGTTCATGCGGCTTATACCTGCAACAAATGGCGCAAAAGTCCGGATAAACGGCATAAAGCGTGCTAATATGATTGTCTTTCCGCCATGTTTATGAAAAAATTTTCTTGTTTCTTCGATATGGGTTTCATCTATCGGGATTTTTGGATGTGCTACGATTTTTTTTCCAAAAAAGTGTCCTATCCAGTAATTTACTGTATCACCCAATATTGCGGCAATTGTCAGTATAAAAAGCAGAAGATAAATATTAAGCGAATGCAGGGCGGCAAATGCTCCTGCTGCAAAGAGAAGTGAATCGCCAGGCAAAAAAGGCGTAAAGACGAGACCTGTTTCCATGAAAATTATTAAAAATAAGATAACGTAGGTAAGCGTACCGTAAGACGCGATAATTTGACCCAAATGTGTATCTATGTGGAGAATAAAGTCAATTAGGAAATAAATTATATGCATCTTATGATTATGCCATATCAGAAACTGCTTTTCAACGACTTTATTACGACTGTTGTAGTGGACATAATATTTGAAAAATGATACAATGTTTGGTTACGATTTTTCACAAAAACGTGTTCAAACTGCAGTCACCATTTAGACCGACAGGCGATCAACCGCATGCCATTGAGAAGCTAACTCATGGAATAAATACCGGTTTAAAAAACCAAGTGCTTTTGGGTGTTACGGGATCAGGGAAAACTTTTACTATGGCAAATGTCATACAAAACCTCAACATGCCCACACTTGTAATATCTCACAATAAGACACTGGCAGGACAACTGTATCAGGAGATGAGAGATTTTTTTCCGGAAAACGCAGTCTCCTACTTTGTCTCCTATTATGATTACTATCAACCTGAAGCATATATTCCACAGACAGATACGTATATTGAAAAAGAAGCACAGATCAATGAACTTATCGATAAGCTGCGTCTTCAGTCAACAACCAATATCCTGACCAGAAAAGATGTTGTTGTGGTAGCGTCCGTATCATGCATCTACAATATCGGCTCTCCGGTAGAGTACGGCAAATATATTGTTGAGTTTAAAAAAGGGGATACCATCAGTCTTCCGGATATCAGCATGCAGCTTGCAAAGCTTCATTATCAAAGATCGGAGTTTGAGTTCAAAAGAGGAACCTTTAGAGTCCGGGGAGGCAGAATAGATATATATCCTGCCTACGACGATACAGGATATATGATAGAGACGTCAGGTAGTCATATAAGTAAAATAAGCCGATTTGAAACAATATCCGGAAAAGAAATCGAAGGTAATCTCGGCAAGGCAGTGGTGTATCCGGCAAAACACTTTATGGCAGACTCGGAGATGTTCAAAAGTGCACAAGCACAGATAAGAGCGGATCTCAAACACGAACATGCACTTCTCAAAAAAGCCGGAAAAAATATTGAAGCTGACAGACTTCTGAGACGAGTAAACTATGATCTAGAGATGATTGCCGAGGTTGGATATGTAAACGGCATTGAAAACTACTCCCGGTATTTTGACGGCCGCAAACCCGGTGATCCGCCCTATACGCTTTTACATTATTTCAAAAAAGCATACGGTGAAAATTTCTTGGTATATATTGATGAATCCCATATGACCGTACCGCAAATCCGTGGCATGTATAACGGTGACTTTTCAAGAAAAAAAATGCTTATCGATTTTGGTTTCAGACTAAAAGCTGCTCTTGATAACAGGCCGATGAAATTTGAGGAATTTTATCAAATTCCACAACGCATTATATACACATCAGCAACACCTGATGAGTGGGAACTCGAAAAAACCGAAGTTTACGGAGTAGCAGAACAACTGATACGTCCAACAGGCATAACAGATCCGAAAATCAAAGTAAGACCTGCAGCTAATGAAATCCAAGATCTTGTATCTGAGATAGAAAAACGTATTCCGCAGAATCAGAAAATTCTTGTAACTGCGCTTACTAAAAAAACCGCCGAAGATTTATCAGTCTTTCTTAAGGAAAAGAAAATCAGAGCCGAATATCTTCACTCGGATATCAAAACATTGGAGCGATCTAACATCCTTGATAATCTAAGAAATAACGAATTTGATGTGCTTATTGGTGTTAATTTACTTAGAGAAGGACTTGATCTGCCTGAAGTCTATTTGGTAGCAATCCTTGATGCGGATAAAGAAGGCTTTCTACGGTCAAAGACCTCCCTTATCCAAACAATGGGCAGAGCAGCTCGTAATATTGCGGGAGAAGTGATAATGTATGCAGATACGGTGACACAATCGATGAGAAAAGCCATCGACGAAATAGATCGAAGACGTCAATATCAGGAAAAATATAATAGATCTCACAATATAACTCCAAAAACTATTATTAAACCCGTCCGAAAAAAAATTATCGAAGGCCTTGACCCACAGTTACTTATTGACTCATCTGAGTCACTAAAAAGTCAAGAAAAAATAAGTCGAATACTTCCGGAATCAATGACACCTTACGACCGTAAAAAACTTATACCCAAGCTTGAACGTGAAATGAGATACCAGGCTGAGAACCTTAATTTTGAAGCAGCAATTGCAATCCGTGAAAAAATTAAAGAATTCAAAAAATATATATGATACAAACCATAAAAATACGCGGTGCCAGACAACATAATCTTAAAAATGTAAACCTTGATATTCCCAAAAACAAGCTTGTGGTTATGACGGGTGTATCCGGATCAGGCAAATCATCTCTTGCGTTTGATACAATTTATGCCGAAGGTCAAAGAAGATACGTCGAGTCCTTATCCGCATATGCCAGACAATTTCTGGGCATTATGGATAAACCGGATGTAGATCTTATTGAAGGTCTTTCTCCATCCATATCCATTGATCAGAAGACTACATCCCACAACCCACGGTCAACTGTAGGGACTATTACCGAAATTTACGACTATTTACGTTTGCTTTTTGCACGTATTGGACACCCCCATTGTCCAAACTGTAAAATCGAGATATCAAAGCTCTCCCTTGACGAAATAGTGGGAAGAATTATGCAACAACTTGATAATCAGGTAATACAGGACAAAATCAAACCTCACACATTTCGTCTTTTTTCACCGGTTGTTCGCAGCAAAAAAGGGGAATTTAAAGACCTCTTTGAAAATATCCGTAATAAGGGTTTTTTCAATATCATGATCGATAAAAAACCATACAATCTCAAATCCGATGAGATAAATCTCATCAAAGCAAATAAACATAGTATAGATGTTGAAGTAGATACCTTTACTCTTACCTACCGTGACCTAAAAAATGATTTATACAAATCCAATCTTTATTCAAGACTCACAACCAGTGTAGAACAAGGCCTTAACTTGTCGGATGGACTCATTGTGTTATCCGGAAATGAAGAAAGATTATTTTCTGAAAAATTCTCCTGTCCTCTGTGCGGTATGTCACTTCCTGAGCTTGAACCTAGGATGTTCTCCTTTAATTCACCCCTTGGTGCATGTGAAACATGCAAGGGCTTAGGTACTGTATACAAAGTAGATCCTAGCCTTGTACTCAATGAACGTCTGACAATAAACGAGGGCGGTATCCTTCCGCTTAGTAAGATTTTTTATCAGGATACATGGCATGTTCGTATATTTCGGGAAATGTGTAAGGTTGAAGGAATAGATCTCAATACGCGTATTGGTGACCTGTCCAAAGAGAAACAAAACATTATTTTGTACGGTTCGCCGCATCTTCTTAAAATACATGGACCAAACAGATTCGGGAAAATAACCGGTATTGTTGATAAATTCAAAGGTGTAATAACTGAAATGGAACGAAGGTTTTTTGAAAATAGCTCCGAATTTGAAGATGGAGAAATTAACAGGTTTATGAGACAGGAAGTTTGTAAAACATGTAATGGAAAGAAACTGAAAAATGAAATTCTCTCAATAACAATCGATGGAAAAAACATCATGGATATTTCCGAATTTTCCATTAACAAATTGTATGATTATGCCGAAACGTTTTCCAAGCTTGACTTGTCTTTGTACGAGAAGGAGATTGCGCGGATGATTGTGCGCGAGATAAATACAAGGCTTGCTTTCTTGGTTAATGTGGGGTTATCATACCTAACAATAAACAGATCTGCCCAATCGTTATCCGGCGGAGAGCTTCAGAGAATACGTCTTGCATCACAAATCGGGAGTGGGCTCACCGGTGTATTATATGTCCTGGATGAACCATCAATCGGTTTGCATCCTCGGGATGTCTCAGCTCTTATCAAGTCACTTCAAAAACTGCGGGACCTGGGAAACAGCATATTACTTGTCGAGCATGACCGTGAAACTATTGAAAAGGCTGATTATGCCATTGAACTTGGACCACATGCAGGATCAGAGGGTGGTAAGGTGATGTTTACCGGTTCAATTGTCGAGATGAAAAAATCAAAAAAATCTTTGACAGGTGCATATCTTTCAAATCAAAAAGATGTACGTTTTCCTAAAAGAGATCTGGAACAAAACCGGGGTTCTATTGAACTGCAGGGAGCAACGCAATTTAACCTCAAAGATATCACTGTTAAAATACCGCTTGGAAATCTTGTTGCGGTAACCGGAGTATCAGGCTCGGGAAAATCAACGCTTATTGTTGAAACGCTTTATCCTGCATTAAAATATTACCTTGACGGATACTATACGCAAAAAATGGGCGATTTCAAGCGCCTTCTTGGTCAGCACTATATTGAAAGGATATACCTTGTTGACCAATCACCAATTGGAAGAACACCACGTTCAAATCCCGTGACGTATATCGGAGTATTTGATGATATACGGGATATATTCGCAAACACTATCGAAGCAAAGGCAAAAGGTTTTAAAAAAGGAAGGTTTTCTTTCAACGTTAGAGGAGGAAGATGTGAAAAATGTCAAGGAGCCGGTGTAATCAAAGTACAAATGCAATTTTTACCCGATGTCTATATAACCTGTGATGTATGTTTAGGTCATAGATATAATCGTGAAACCCTTGAAATAAAATATAAGGGTAAAACAATATATGAAATACTGAAAATGACTGTGGATGAAGGAGTCATGTTTTTTCAAAACCACGTAGCTATCGCCAACAAGCTACATTTTCTCAAAAGCGTGGGTCTTGGCTATATCAACCTTGGACAACCAGCGCCCACATTTTCGGGAGGTGAAGCACAAAGAATAAAACTTGCTCATGAATTATCCAGACGCGATACAGGAAAAACCGTATATATTCTTGATGAACCGACAACAGGTCTGCATTTATACGATATTGAAAAACTTCTTGCCACGTTGTATCAGCTTGTGGAGAGAGGTAATACAGTCATAATCATTGAGCACAACGTGGACGTCATAAAAAACTGTCAATATATTATAGATTTGGGACCTGAGGGTGGTGAAAAAGGAGGGAATCTTGTATATGAAGGTCAACTACATGGTATCATAAATGTACAAAAGTCATATACAGGAGCATACCTCAAGTCCCATATATAATGATCAAACAACGAACCATATTGCGATATATCTGCGTAACACTCTTTGTAATGTGTATGTTTTTTTTTGGTAATCTTTCAAATGTTTTTGCATCAGAATTCAGAACCGATTACTTTGTAGATTATTATCTTGAAGAAAAGGATAATAATATCGCAACCAATGTATCCTTTCATATTAAAATTACCAATCTAACCACAAACTCTTTCATACGCAAGTTCTCAATCATGTTTCCTAAGGGTTTTCAGATAGGTAATATCCGCGCTAAGGATGATTTTATCAGTATCAACCCGGAAATAACCGTAGAAAATGAAAATCAAAAAATCGGAGTTGAATTCAGCAACCCGCTTGTCGGCTTGAACCAGGAAAACAACATATATCTTGATTTTCTTCAATATAATTTGTTTAAGGTAAACGGTAACGTATGGGAGGTTATTCTTCCTACAGTTGAAAACAGAGAAAGCGGTGGTGAATATATCGTCAAGGTACATCTACCGATCAATTCTGGAAAAAAAATTTCCATTTCAAAACCAAAACCAAGCCATATAACACAAAATGAAATCATATGGAGCAATCCGGCAAATAAAACAATTTATGCAGTATTCGGTAATCAGCAGAATTTTGATCTGGAATTAAGATATCATCTGAAAAATCCCAGGGTTACTCGAGTATACACCGATATTTCCTTTCCTCCGGACACTTTGTATCAAAAAGTTTTTGTCAATTTGGTTGAACCGTATCCTGCCGATGTCTTTATGGATGATGACGGCAATTATTTAGGCAGGTATTATCTTAATCCCAAAGAAGAAAAAACCATATATTTTAAAGGGTCAATTTCTTTATTTTCCGAACCCAGAAATGATATGAAAGAACCGATAAAAACGCTTTTTTCTTCGCAAAAGAAATATCTTTTATCACAAACCGGTCACTGGAAGATAGATACTGTACCCGTAATACCGAATACCGACATCATACAAAACGTTTATGATTATACAATCAATACGCTCACTTATAATTACGGTAGACTTGAAACAGATGTGAACAGGTTAGGAGCAAGCCAAGCCCTTGTTTTTCCAGACCAGGCAGTATGTACTGAATATTCTGATGTATTTGTTGCTTTGGCACGGGCAAATGGCATATATGCGCGTGAGATACAAGGCTATGGATTTTCTAGTGATCAAAATATCCGGCCGCTATCTGTAAATTCTGATATCCTTCATTCATGGCCGGAATATTATGATACAAAAACCCAGTTGTGGGTTCCATTGGATCCGACATGGGAAGATACGTCAGGAATTGATTACAAAAGTTCCTTTGATCTTAATCACATTGTCTTTGCAATACACGGTGAAAAATCTGATTATCCGTATCCAGCAGGGAGTTATAAAAAAGAAGATGTCACAAAAGACGTAAATATCAAGGCCACTTCCGATTTTTTTCCGGAAAACAATAATCTGTCTTTTGAAATTCAGTCTTTCCAGATACCAAGTCTGCAGACAAATACCTATACATTTAAAGTGCGTGTAACCAATACCGGTAATGTATTTGTATGGGAAATGCCCATAAGTGCTCTTGCGCAAAATCTTGAAATATTTCCATCAACTCGGATCATCCGATCTCTTGCACCTATGCAAAAAATTGACCTAACTTATGAATATCGGGTTGATGGTCTTATAGGGAAATCGGAAACATTACTTGTATTAAGCTCAAACTCAAGAAAGTTACATGAACAAAACATTACGGTTTCAGCTGTTTATTATCAAATTGCAAAAACCTCAGGATTAATCCTTATCGGTATAGTTTGTACTATTATTCTGATTATATTTTTGCGAAAAATGGTATCATATAAGCATGAATAGATTAAAAACTTTTTGGAGAACAGGCTTTAAAAGTCTGACTGATCCGGAATATTATAGTCATATTTTAAAAGCACGTTTTACCTTTTCTTTTAAGTACCTTTTCCTTTTGTTGTTTTTTGTTTTTCTCGTAAAAACAATATTTATTGCATTAAATATGACGCCTCTTCTACCAAAAGTTCCTTCTTATGTTAAAGACTCAAAGGAGATACTTAAAAATTTATATCCACCGGGTTTAACCATCATGGTTAAAAACGGCATCCTTCGAACAAATGTGGATGAGCCGTATTTCATACCATTTCCGAAAAAACTGAATATCAAAGATACATATCTGGCTGTTATCGATACTCAAGCCCAGTTAAATGAAGCTCAAAAATATAAAACCGTTTTTTTTGTAACTAAAAATGCCATATTGTATCCGGATACGAGATCAAGCGGTGGATATAAAGTTTTTTTTCTGAACAAATACGATAAACTTATCATACTTAATCAAGATTCGTATAACCGTATATATAATGGAATTGTGCCTTATTTCAAATATCTTCCCGTTGTCATATATGGCGTATTTGTATTAACATTCTTATTGCTTCCGGTTTTTGGGGCTTTGCTTTACATGAGCGGTATTATGATGTATCTTATTATTTTAACCTTTGTACTGTTTATCATTGCACGCTTGTTGAAAAAAAATGTGCATTATGGGCAATTATATCGCATGGGTATGCATGGCATAACCTTTTCCATCTTGTTTGACCTGGCAAAATCCACTATCGGAATAACCATTCCATACACATTTGTACTTCCATTTTTTGCCTGGATGATAATCGTTCTTGTAACTATCGAAAGACCACATGTTCAAAATAAGAAAAATTCAAAAACCGTTTAAAAGAACTTCCTATACCTTTCTTCCATCAACAACAGGAGTATATGCTTTTATGAAAAGCAACACATATTTATATATTGGAAAATCTTCAAATTTGAAAGCACGTGTTTTTTCACACGTGGAATCTTCGCGCATGAATCCGAAAGAGTATAAAATTATTTCTCAAACAGACTCCATGCAGTATGCGATCACAGAGAATGAATTTAGTGCCCTTCTTCTTGAATCAAGATTAATTCAAAAACACCACCCAAAATATAATGTCGTATGGCGTGACGGAAAAAGCCATCTCTATATCAAGATAACCGATGAAGAGTTTCCAAAAATTGTTGCTGTCCGGCGTGAAAACGATGGAAAATCAATGTATTTCGGACCTTTTTCATCTGCAAAAGATGTAACAGTGCTTCTACGTTTTATTAGGAAAATAATACCATTCTGTACACAGAAAAAAATTACCCGTAAGGCGTGCTTTTACAGTAAAATCGGGCAATGCAACCCATGCCCGAACATCATACATTTTACGACTGATTCAAAAGAAGCTAAAAAGCTGCGATTGTTATATCTTAAAAATATTCGTAGGATTAAATCTATACTCAAAGGAAAAGAAAGCCAAGTCTTGCATTCACTTCACATATCCTTAAAAGATGCTATACAAAACCAGAATTATGAAGAAGGTATTTCATTCAGGAATAAAATACAGACATTTGAACATCTCTTGAGATTCAGATCGTTTGAAACAGATATGCATGACAATTTTAATAGATCAGCCAAAAGCATAGAAAGTTTATTGCTCTTAATAAGAAATTATTTTCAAGATGTTACGAATCTTAAACGCATAGAGTGTTATGATATTAGCAATCTATCTCAAAAGCAAGCAACAGGAGCCATGGTTGTTTTTACTAACGGTCTTGCAGATAAGGGAGAGTATAAAAGGTTCCGTATACGTGATCTGAACCTTGTCTCTGACTTTGAGATGCTTGAGGAAATTCTTAAGCGCAGGTTTGCAAATAAATGGCCTCATCCTGATCTCATTGTCGTTGACGGAGGAAAACCCCAGGTACGAACATTTCTCAAACTATCTAAATCAATAGGCATAAAAATACCGATTATCGGAATGGCAAAAAGACCGGACCGAATCATTATTGGGATTCCAACATTACCCAGCATAAAACCAAAAATTGATGACCCTGGGTACCGACTGCTTCAATATATACGCGATGAATCGCACCGCTTTGCTCACAAATACCACCTTTTTCTCAGAAGTAAAAGCATGCTATAATTTGGTATGAAGAAAGTATTCAGGATGATTGTTTTTTCGGCCCTTGCACTCCTTCTTACATCGCTTTGGAACAAGGGCTTTATCATATCATCGAGTCTTAGTACCTTTCTTGTTGCCACAATATCCCTTGCACTTGTATTTTATATCATTGTGCCGATATCAAAAATAGTTTTTCTTCCATTCAATCTGCTTACTCTTGGATTTATGTCGTTTCTAATATATATAGTAATTCTCCATTTTTATACATGGAGTTTTCATCTTTTTGAAATAAGACCGTGGGAATTTGATGGATTTAGGTTTGGTTTTGTACAAATACCCGCGACAAATATTTCATATCTGGGTAATTTGGTTTTGTCTTCTTTATCGATATCAAGTATAATCAATCTGTTAGAATTGCTTGTATAACAATATGAAAAGTGTGCTAATTTTTGTAAACATCATCATATCCGTCGTAATTGTCGGACTGATTCTTATGCAGGGAAGAGGCGGTGGATTGGGAAGCGCGTGGGGAGGTGGAGGAGAGATGTATCAAACAAGACGTGGTATTGAAAAAGTCACACTCAGGATTACCGTCTTATGCATTATCTTATTCTTTATCATATCTCTCATTAGTTTTTTTTATAAGTAATGCATGCTGGTGAAAAGTAAAAATGTAAGATATTATTATTGGCTTCTTTTGGAATTTGTAAAAAAACATCTTAAGCTGATTTTTTTGAGCGCCCTGATATCTGCAATTTTTATTGTCAGTCTTATTACCATATCTCCTTATCTAATCACATTCCTCACTCCTGACAGGAATACAATCGGCGTTGTGGGTTCATATCGCATAGATACTATACCTGACGAAATAGTATCAAAAATTTCAAACGGGTTGCTTCATATCAATGAAAAAGGAGAAATCATTCCTGTTCTTGCTGATTCATGGGAAATTACTGATAATGGTCTTACCTACCGGTTTCATCTTAAAAAGAACGTTTTACTTGATAACAATACTTTTTTTGCCTCAAAAGACATCAACTATCATTTCAAGGATGTTGATATCAAACCAATTGACGACCACCTTGTCGAATTTCATCTGAAAAAACCCCTTGCTATTTTTCCCATATACTTAACCAAGCCCATTGT